>JAEEGL017148196.1_pt1 | contig 25632 bp, 32 predicted proteins | sample 9134231 | NCBI WGS metagenome assembly JAEEGL01 (sample SAMN16246548, study PRJNA631951) | gut metagenome | biome: gut microbiome; feature: rumen; material: fiber-attached | host: Bos | place: Iran: Karaj | collected 2018-10
AAAAAAGCTATTGAATATGAAAATAGTAAGGCGGGTGGAGAATACAAATCTCAATTAATGACTGATGGTATAGGTAATGCTGAACATGAGGTAACCGAAGCACCATTCAATTATGATCCTAAAAAAGCTATTGAATATGAACAATCAAAAAAATAAAAAATGCGAGTACTTAAGTACTCGCATTTATAATTAAATAAATTAATTTAATATACAATAAACATAAAATCTGAAAAATGATCTTTAAAAATATTATATGTATGACCATTAATATTAATGCCAGATTGTATCAAATATTGCTCATTATGTTCTTGTCCGCTTCCATCACGTAAATAAACACCATCAGGTAATGCAATGTAATAATCTACATCATCAAAATCTTCATTTAAGTTAATACAATCTGCAGGATTACCCCCATTATAAATAGGATTAGTTAACGAATACCCTTCTAATGTATCTCCGATAAGATGCCAACCTATTTCTCCTTTATTAACAATATCTGATATAGTGGTTGAATTATTAGGTTGTATAAAACCTACATAGAAGTAATATGGGGTTTCAATTTTAACTGCTGGTACAACTGCTTCAAATGGAACATTAGCAACTGACTCATATTCTACAGTATTTGATGGTATAAAATCATAAGCAAATGTTGCATTTATATCTTCATTTCCATCATTTTTATATACAAATCTAGCATTATTATTTGCTGGCAAATATGCATTTATTGGTGATTGTGCAATTAATTGTATATTACCTGATAATATATTAATATCAAATTTACCACCTAAATTTGATTTAATTAAAATTGTTAATGTTCCATCAGTATTATTAGGTATTAATGAATATGAAATTTCTGGGGATATCTTTGTTGGTAAATATATTCGCCACTTTAATGTATTAGTAGTAAATGAGCCTTCATAATATCCTTTAATATAATATGTTCCTTCAGTATTATACCACATTGATGCTCCATTATATTTATCTGAATCATGACATTGTTCAGATGTATATATTTGGAATGATGTAGGTTGAGTAACACGTGTAGATCCATCATTATAAACAACAGTTATTGATGAATATACTGACTGTATAGAATTACCGATTTTACTGCTACCTTCAATAGAAGAATTGTTAAAATATATTTCACTAATAGATTTAATATTATTTGGATTATTAAAGAAATTTTTAACCTGTTCTATTGTATCTTTAATTATATTATATGGAAATGACATAGGATATAAATTTCCTAAATTATCTGTAATCCATATTGATGCTTCATTAATAATATCTTTAGTATCTGTTACATCAACCTCCAATTCGCCATCTTCATTATTTTTATAAGTTACATTAGGTACTGAAAAAATAACGCTGTTTGTCACATCAATTGGACCTGCATTCATTAAATTATTTAATTGTGTCCAATCAGCACTTGTTACAATTGGATTAAATAATTGACCAACAATATCATTAGTAACAACTTTACTCATATTTAATTTATTACTTTATATTTCACCATATCTATTTCTGCTGTATTTCCAGTATCATTATGTGTAATATATATTTTCTTTGCAAATTTATCATAATGAGCTGAAACTGCATCTTGTTTATTTATTAATTTAATTGCATAATAAACATCTTTATAATCAATTCTATAATGACAAGATTCAGCATAATCATATTTTTCATCATATGCTTCATATTTCATTTGATCTAACATTTTAGTTAATTCTGTTTCATCAATAATATTATCACCATTAACATCAAATTTTGTTATTAAATCATTAATATCAATAATACCATCACCATTAATATCAAATCCTTTAATAAATGGATCATTAATATCTTTGGTATAAATTATTTCATTATCAATAACACTTTGAATTGGTTTTCCACAAATTGGACAAATATTATCATTTATAGGATTATCTTGTCCACCAGCATCAGGATTATCTATAGGATTATCTTGTCCACCAGCATCAGGATTATCTATAGGATTATCTTGTCCACCAGCATCAGGATTATCTATAGGATTATCTTGATTATTATTTCCACAAATACAATAATCATCATCTTGATTATTAGTTTGTTTAATGTTATCGAATACAACGCCTTCCTTTTCATTTACTAAATTATTTTCAAATTCAGCAAATCCATCATCTTCAGTAATAATTTGTCCTTTCTTTATAGAATCAGCATTAAAACCTTTAAGATATAAATCAACCTCATGTCCAAATTGAGAAATAACTTTATCTGTAGGAATTTCAGTACGTGCGTCAATTAATGGATAGTTCGTACAAATTTTTATATCAAATGTTATATTTCTTTGATTTGGCTCTGGAGAAGACATGTCAATTTTATTAAGTTCAGGATTATAATTAGCTGGAAATTCAATTGAGCATTGAACAACTTTACCTAAATATGTTATATTAAAATATCTTTGAAATACAAGTTTATCTATAAGTTCTTGTAATAAAACAATTGTCTCATTAAAATTAGATAAATAATATTTCATATTTATTGTAAGTTCAATTGGTAATCTTCTCATTTCAGCATTAAATCCACATAATTGATTACCACTACGTCTTTCATAATTACCTCTTGAAAATGGAGCAGATAACTCTTCCATAGGAATATTAATATCTGAAATTTCAATAAGGCATCTTGGAAGTTTCATATACATTGTATCTTCTCCAGTTGTTTCAGATACATTATATTCATATCCATTTGATTCTACATATAAATAAGATGAACCAGTATTAAATATAAAATGATTAATTGATTTATTATATAAGACAATATTTCTATTAAGCCAAGATAATAATCCTTTTACAACAAGTGAAAAGAATCGTTCATCTCTATTATATAAATCATCAAACTTTTCTTGATTCCAAGGTCTTATCCATGGCTCGCGTTCTCTATTAAAAACATTATTCATTTTATATAAAGATAATTATGTACTATATTAATATATAATTAAAAATAAAATGATATTTTTATTTGTAAGAATTATTAATATAAATAAATAACAATAAAATGAAAATAGTAAATATTAACGATATTGAAGATCTTATATTAACAAAACATGAAATAGATTTAATGTTAATAGAAGATAAAGTAATTGAAGAAAGAACAACAATAAATGATTTTCTTGAAAAATATGCAATGCCTACAAATATTTATATGTATAATGGAATAAGCATACCATTTAAATTATATGAATTACATGGAAATAAATATTTGTTTGTAACTAATTATAATAAAGAAGAAATAATTATTTTAAAAACAAAAATTAAACAAATAAAATATGATATGAGTAATCTTATTCAATTAACAAATGATGAAATTCAAAAAATGGAAGATTATTCAAAAGAAAATTTTATAATAATCAATAATCACTATTATAAATAAGATAAAAAAGTTCCTCTAGCATCATTAACTTTTATATAATATATAGTTATACAAAAAATATATTTAATGATGCTAGAGGAACATCTAGATACAATCTCGAAGATTTTTTATATATCTTTATACTGTTAAAAAATATTAAAGATTATTCATCTTCTCCTTCTTTCTTTTCACCTTTTTCTGAATCATCATCAGAATTTGCAATTTCATCAATTGCATCATTTAATTCACCAACCTTCTTTTCAAATTCTACTGTCTTTTGAGCATATTGTTCATCAGAAGATCTTTTTGATGAATTACGGATAGTTTCACAGAATTGTTGAAGTATGTCTTGTACTGTATCAAGTTTATCAACTGTATCTGAACTTACTGTAACTGTTAATTTATCTTCTCCAACAGCAACACCTTCTTTATCCTTTAATGATTCAATTGTTTCTTTTCCGTTTTCTAAATCCTTAAAATCAAAAGTAATTGATTTTGATGAAGCGCCTTCATTTACTTGTGCTTGTTCAATAATGTAATCTTGTAAATGTTTCATATTAAAAATTATTATTTTTATGTTTATCCTTTCTTGTATACTTGCTTCTATCTCTAAAAGTTTTATTGTAAGATATTGGACGTCCATGAGCTTCTATTTCTTCTTCTCGTGATCCTCTTTTAAAAGCTTTCATTCTATCCTTCATATCTTTTACATTACGTTTAGTACATTCATAGATACCATCTTCATCCATAAATTCAAGATAATTAGCAATATTCTTCATATATTAGTAATATGTTTTTCTATAATTAAATATAAAATTAAAAACTTAATAGTGGAAAAATTTCTGCAAATTGTTTTCCATATACATATATCTTGTTCTTATTTTCATCAATTTGATTATTCTTTACCCAATTAAGTGCTTTAATATAATTTTCAATAATTGTATAATATGAACAGTTATCTACATTAACACCTATTCCATTATTTATTATATCTGCACAATCTCCAGTTGTATTATTACTGAAATATTTCTTTGAATGACCACAATTACATGCACTCTTACAGCCTTTTAAATTTGACAAATCATAATTAGCATTTAAGAACTCTGTTAATAATTCTATTAAGTTATCAATTAATTCTTCATCAGGAATTGTAATATTATCTTCATCTTCAACTGTTGTAAACATCCAATTACAATAGAAATTAATATCTGATAACATTTGTATAAGCCATTGATACATTGCTGCTTTATATTTATCAGCACAAGTTGCAGTATCTAAAGATACTAAATCTGTACCTGTGTTAATTGTACTTGTTCCTGAAGATACACTTGTACAGTCGCTTTGAGAATTACATCCACAATTAGCTGTAACTGATGTTGTTAATTGTGTATTAAATATAGAGTTCATTAATATAATAGCATCATCATATTGACCATTTGCATAATAATCAATTACATTTTGATAAACAAAATCTAATGAATCAATTGCATTACCATACATATCTGAATAAGTTTGAATAATCTTCATAAATGTTGAATTTAACTTATCTAATTCATCATCATCAAATTGATTATTCTCTATTGCTTTATTCTTATATATAAAATAACTAATATTATCAATATCTTTAATCTTAATTCCAGATATACATAAATAATCATTTATATTTGATGACATAATATACTCATCATCAGTTTCACCCGATAAAAAATAATCTTTACCTGCTATTAATGATTCTGTTCCATTTATTAATATATCTCTAACATTATCATTATCTAAATCAATATTTGATAAGAAATCATATATTTCATTTCCTCTATAATCAGGAGCAAATTTATCATCAATAAAGAAATAAATACTATAACCAAATATATCTGCTTCAGAAACAGATATGTTTATCATTATATAATATTTATTATCTTTATATTTGACTATTCTATATGGAATAAAATTTTGAAGCAAATCAAAATTGTTTCTTGGACTTATATTCATAATTTGTTTATTTAATTTTATCTAATTCATTTACTTTATTAATTGCATATTTACATTTTGATTCTGAATATACTAAATTATCATTAAATTTTGGCATCTTTTCATTAGTGATAATTCTACTTATATATTCACTATCATTATATGGTGTATATATTTGATGTTTATATAATGCAAGTTTAATTTGTGTATCTTTTTGCTCAACAGAAGGAGCAAATCTTATATATAAATGTTTATAATTATCATATTGATTAACAACATTTCTTATCTGATTTCCAAATTCAGTATTTTCATATTCATCAGGATCTTTTATTAAATCATTTACATATTCTTCAATTGCCTGTATTTTATCATTATTTAATTTGTTCTGTAAAGCATTTATTGTATTATATTTTGAAAATGATAATAATTCATCTTTATATAAATTTGCACTATTATACCCTTCATCATTATATATATTTATGTAATCTATAGGAAGCTCATTTATATCATCAATAACATATGATTCATTATTTAAATCTTTATTGATATTATGATCACTATGTTTTTTAATAATTTTATAATGACGAATGATTTTATCTGTTATTCCAGTTTCTAATAATTCATATACATCTTTTGTTGAATTTTCATTCATAAAATAAGACATCATTTATATATTTAAAAATAAACATACAAATGATGTCTTATGTAATATTTAGAGTTTTACTGTTCTATGAATAATATTTGCAATCTTCTTAATTGTGTTTGTCCACTCATTACAAAAAACAACCTTATCATAGATTACCCAGTTTCCTTCTCCATAAATAATGTCGTTCCAACTACGAACATTACGATTAGTTGCCTCATTGTGACCAAGACAAATCAGATTAATATATGTAGGCTGTTCTTTGTCATCCTTAAGCTTATGAACAAGTTCAGCAAGTTTGTTTTCATTTGAACAGTAGCAAGAATCAGTAATGTTAAACATTACAATAGGAAGCTTGGTATATTTCTTGACATCATCAACAATCAACTGATAAGAACGAACCTCATCCTGACCACACTGATTACGACGAGCACCAAGTACATATTTGTTCTTGTTCTTGTCACAGTCAATGTACTTATATACACAATCACCATGACCGTAAACAAACAACTTAATCTTTGGATAATTACGAACAGCTTCATACAACATAATTGCAATCTTTGTTGCAAGAATATTGATACCGTGATCGTTCATTGAACCAGATTCATCAAGCATAATAACAAGTGCATATTCTGCATCAATGTTCTTTGTTTCAACAGTACGGCGAGTATAAACAGTCTGCTCATTGCACATTGCATTTGCAAGTCTTGTAGGATCGAGTGAACCATTACGAGTGAAACGAGTTACATTGACTGACTGCTTTGTCTTATTATTGATAATCAAATTATTTGCCTGAGCAATATAAGGAGCAGCCTCACGGTAATATGATTTATATTTCATTACATTCTCGTTCGTCCAAGTTGTAATTTCATTATAATCAATGCGAGTATCTTTACACTGTTTCCATTCAAACTCCTTAAAATCAGAAACCTTATCTTCAATATCAGTATGATAAATTGTAAGGTTCTTAGGATCTGTCATTTCAGATTCTGAAGATAATTCCTGAAGTATCTTTGCAAGAATTGCAGCAATATCACCAAAATCAGTTCCTCCATTTTCTCCATCAAAATCAGGCTCCTCATTTGAAATATTGATACCTGAAGCGGAAGAACCATTTGAAGAATTAGATTTTCCGTTACCATTTGAAGATTCAGATTCTCCATCACCATTTCCTGAACAGAAATTATCAACAAGCAGTTCATAAATCTTAACAGCTGCATCAGTTGAAGAAATAGTTGGAGTTGAATTATCAGTAACAAAACAGTTAGTCTCCCTCATAATCTTCTTAATATCAATAATGATATTCTCGTGCTTATTGAGAGTATCCTCATCGATGTTAGCAAGATATTTGGGATAACGAACAGCAAAGAAGAAAATCTGCATTACTTCCTGAAGATCGGTTTCGGGCTCTTCAGCTTCATCAGAATGCTTATCAAACAAATTATATTTCAACTTTGTCAAGAAATTCTCATATCCTGGGTACTTCAAGCAAAGCTTCTGTTCAATGATTTCATCCTCAATGACATTGTGAATATGATGAACAATTGAAGGATATTTTGAACAAACCTTGTGAACATGACTGAAATCAGTATAAAGGCAATGACAGCACTCGTGAAGAGTCATTGCAATTACACGGTCCAACTTTTCATAACAGTCAGAGATATCCTGATATTCTTTTCCAATTCCAACCTCAATAAAACGGCCGTTTGTCTGAGCAGTCTCACAAGTTGTTGAAAGCTTGAAAGCAATATTGCTCAAGCCAACGGCATGAATCATATCCATCATTTCTTTCTTCAAGAACTCAGTATCGGAACAAATACGTTCGGCTTTATCTTCATTATATAGGAAGGAGGAGTACTTATGATTATCAATTTTAACAATACCGCTGTGCATTTCGGATTCATCAAATGTATAACCGCCATTTGTACGACCAAACCAATCTTCAGTATAAATCTTTGAAATCATATTTAATTATCAATTTTACAAATAATATATAGATTTTTTCTTAAAAAAATTCAAAATTACTTCTAGTTATTTTTCTATTTTATTTATTATTTTTAATTAAATTATGACAAATAATATTGTTAAGATAATAATATAGTTTAAGTATATATATGGCAAACTTTTATATTAAAAGATTATTAGGTGGTGAAACAACTACTGAAGTTAGAAGTGGTATTTCTAATGCTAATGGTGGTTCAATTATATCAGATGGTCAGAAAGTAGGAATTTATAAACAATCACAATCAGCTAATTATAATGGAATCACAAATCCTGTTGGAAATGTAACATTATCACAAATTCCACAACGTAATTACATGCAAAGTGCAATTACGAATAATAATGTAAAAAATGCATTTAAGAAATTTTTTACAAATACATCAGGTGATGACCATACAACAGATACATCTCGTACATGGTCACAAGGTTCTAACTTAAATGCGTTTGCATATATGAAAGCAAATATGGGACCATTTAATTCTTAATTAATAATTGATAAACAAATAAGCGAATACTTTGGCCAAGTATTCGCTTTTATTTTGATATAAATTTAAAGTGTGAAAATATTTCTTCAGTTGGCATTTTATATGTAATTACATTTCCACATGACATTACATTAGCATATCCTTTGTCAAATGTAACTTCAGATCCTTTTGGTATATATATGTCATGTTCTAAATCTTCATAAGACCGTACACATATAAATTTTCCTGAAATAGAACGCAAGTTATTTTCAATAAAATCATGAATAAAAGTATAAAATAAATCTCTATCTGTATTATTTATATAATCATAACAAATAGGTCCGTGACCATTATGATAACGATCATCTCTCCACGCAACTCCTAAAAAATATTCGTCGCATTTCAATAAAGCTTTAATTGCTTTCCAACGTTCTTTAATTGTTTTAATATTCATATTAATTACTGTATAATTCTCTGTTGTTCATCAAATGAATTGTAATCTTTCATAAGAGTTTCCTGTAGGTCAATAAAATCCAAAAGCTTATTATAATTTGAAAGCTTCTTTCGATACTCATTAAGCTCATCAATTGACTCAATTTTGATAGGTACAGATTCTCCCTGATGAGCAATTTTATTTTCATCACCATGTGGATGATACTTTCTCATAATAGTACACCTAAGAGGCACCCATTTTGATTTATCTTTATCACAATCAATTTTATAGTATTGTAGCTTATTATCATATGCTCTCAATTGTGGTTTTGTAAACTGATAATAAAGATAATGACCTTTACAACAAGAAACTGTTATAATTGCTAATACAACTGCTACAATTACTGTAAAACTAATAAGACCGAAATAATAAAAAAACATACTTTATATTTTATTGATTACTAATTAATGAATTATCTAAATTTTCTATCAGGATGTATTTCGTTATTTGCAGTTATTTCATCAATTTCCTTCTTAAGGAATTTCCATGAATACCAATATTTCTTCAGTCGTTTTTGTTCATAGTCTCCAAATTTATTAAGACGTTTAATATCCATGTTGTTCTCCAAATCATGAATTTTAACAATACGACCTATATCATTCTTACTTGCTCGTAAGATAAAATCAAAATAATATTGTTCATCTTTACGACGGGTAACTGACTTAATAGCATCAATTATTTCATCATCGCATCCGATCTTTCGAAGTTCATCTTCAGTACAAAGTGTATCTTCAAAAATATCGTGAAGTAATGCAACAATGAATGCCTTTTTGTAAAATATAGCTAATGTTGATTTTGAGTCTACAACTTCATAGTTTGCTTCCTTTTGAACTGCATCAGCAACAGCATATAAATGCAAGACGTAATCATTTCCTGCTACATCTTTTACATCTTTGAAATATTTATCTAAAATATGATAAACATCTAGCTCCAATTTCCTAAAATCAATTTCTTGCATAACTTATTATTTAATACAAATTTAATATAGTAATTTTTGTATATTATTCAAAAAATAAAAGGAGATATTTAAATCTCCTTATCAATATATTTTTCTAAATAATTATTTATTTGTTCATATATAGCTTTATTGATATTTACTTTTAATCCTGTTGCAAGTATAACTATAAATTTTTCTTTATATATAGGTTTATCTCCAATAATACTAACAATATAAGCATTTAATGATTCTCCCCAATTAATAAGTTTATCATTATCGTCAGTTCCATCAAATTTTGGTTGAAATAATTCATCTACATCTATTGGTAATAATGGAGGATTTTTTGAAAATTCATCCATTTGTTTTTGATATGCTGAATCCCATTCATCTATTTCATATTGATTATCTTTTCGTTCTAATGAATATAATAATTCAACATTAATTTTTAAATCTTTATTTACTTGAATTATTTTCATATTTTTTATAAAAAGCTTTATTGTTTATAGCTGTTTTATGAGAAGGTTCTAATGCCAATACTCTGTTATTATATTCTATTGCAGTTTTAATATTGCCTAATTTATATTCAATTACATTTAATTGTAATAATGAATTAACTTGACATATTTTATTATATCCAAATGATTGACCTGGCTTAGGTTCGGGACAATTGATACACCATAGATAATATAATCTTGCTAAATCATATTTTTTATTATCATAATAATATTTAGCAACATTATAAAACATATCTTTACGATAAACATTATTCTTCAATAGCTTAAAGAAATAATCAATTGCTTCAGGATCTTTTATTTCAAATAATCTATTACAAGCATTATATTTATCAAGTTTATTATCTTCTGTTGAGTCAATACATTTATGATATTGATTAATTGCACAATCATACAATTTATTATACATTAATTCACGAGCATAATAATATCTATTACGACATGTAAAAGGATATTGATTACGTTCCATTTGCATAAATATTTGCAAATTTCTATCTGTATGTGCAACATTTGCTGGTCTTCTATGTATAATTAAAGAACCATTATTAAATGTGTCATAATCAACTTTATGTGCAGTTGTATATCCTATATATTCATGAATAGGATCATGCCATATTAATCCTTTACCAACTTTTAATAGTGATGTACGATTATGGGGATTTTTATCACCATCAAAGTATTGATATTTCATAAAATATATGTCCGCATCATATTTATCTGATTGCGAAAATTCTTTTAATGTTTCAAGAAGCTTATCATTAAGTTCATCATCACCATCACACCAAAATTGATAATCGGATTTACATTCATAACAAGTTAATGAATAGTTTCTAGCTTTTGCAAAATCCATACACCATTCAAAATGATGCAAGAAAACATTAGAATAACTTTTTTGAAAATCTTCAATGATCTTTATTGTGTTATCTGTTGATCCCGTATCAGTTATGTGAATTTCATTTGAAAAAACTAAAAACTGTTCAATAAGCTTTTTAATTGTTTTTTCTTCGTTTTTTACAATTATACAAGTATCTATCTTCATACACCAACATTCTTACCACCTTCTAAACTATCTCCCATACGATGAGCAGTTCCGCTTTCTTTAATAGCTGTTTGTGGTGTTAAATCATTTTTATTTACAAGACCCTTTTCAATTAATATCTTTGCAATTTCTGCTAATGCGTCATCTGATTGTGAATAGATATCTCTTTCATTTCTAAGTCTTTCGTATTCTTTTTGCAACTCTTGATACATATCTAATATACCTTGATAATCAGCATCTGCTGCTAATTTCTGATTTTCAAAATCATTACAGATTTTCTCAAGATTATCGAATTTATCTTGAAGCTCTTTGTTGTCTTCTTTATATTGAATACACAAAGTATTCAAAGCATTAAGTTGTTCTTCAGATTTAATTCGTCCTTGCTCTAAATCATTATACTTTGTATAAATATCTGAATACTCATTATTCAATTTATTATAAGTGTCATTAAGAGCTTTATGTTCTTTATTAAGTTTATCATAATCAAGTTTATTATCTTCAATAGTCTTTAATAATTCAACTTCTTTTTCTTTGCGAGCTTGATATTTTTTCTTAAATTGTTCCAATTCAGCAAATACTTCATTATATGTATCTTGAAGAACCTTATAAGCTTTATCTTTTGACTCAATATTTTTTTCTAATTCCTGAACTTTTAATTCATATTTGTCACATTGTTTATTTAAATCATCTGAATATGCTTCATTTGATTTACGTTCGTTTTCGTATCCTTCAATTTGCTTTTTTAGATTTTCTTTTTCAGTAACTAATTTATTCCAATCTTCTGTTGAAATAATTTCTTCTTGTGGTGTTCTATTAATTTGAGCTTTTAACTCTTCATTCTCTTTTGTCAATGCTTCTATTTGAGCTTTTTGTTCTCTAAAGAATTTTGCTGCATTATTAAGTCTTTCGGTTAATTTAGCATTATCTTGCTTTAGTTGTTCAATGTTTTCCATAAAATTTGTATATATACTTTATTTTGTTTAAAATAGAAAAAGCAACCTTAAAATTTAAAGTTGCTTAAACATTTATTAACAAATAAATGCTAATAGTTTTTCATAATACGATTAAGTTCCTTTTTAGAATCTCTTTCCTTAATTGTTTCTCTTTTGTCATATTCCTTCTTACCCTTACAAAGACCAAGTACAAGTTTCAACAGACCACGTTCGTCGACAAAAATTTTAAGTGGTACAAGTGTGATACCTTGGTTCTGTACTTCACCTGCTAGCTTTCGAATTTCTTTTTTAGTCAATAGAAGTTTACGTTCACGAAGTTCATCATGATTTGTAAACCGATCTGAGTCATATTTTGAAATATGGGAGTTCTTCATCCACACTTCACCCTTTGATGATACATAACAATATGCATCAGATATGTTACATTTACCTGCTCGAATTGATTTTACCTCAGAACCCTGAAGAACAAGTCCTGCAACAAAATCCTCTATGACAGTATATTCGTGTCTTGCTTTTCTATTTACAATTTCCATAATTAATCTAATAATAATTCATCTTGGTATACCCAATATTTAATTCCGTAATGTTGTACTACTTTTTCAAACGACCCATATCTAAGCCAACTCCATCTTTCAACCCACTTGTTATTTTCATATCTAAATACACATAGTTTATTATTTCTTGTTACACATAATATTGGTCTTTTTAAATTTGTTGGAATCTTATCTGGAGTATACCACCCGAATGTTTTAAAATTACTCATATATTAAAAGCCACCTATGTTATCAGTAAAAAATCTCCCTAATCTTTTTCTATATTTAATTTGACGTATTGGAATAAGTTTCTCTCCAATTATTTGTCCATCTTCAATAATTAATGATAACATATCGACTTGAAAATCTCCATGCTTATCAATTAATTTTTGAAGACGATTAATCATTTTAGATGCTTGCATTAGAATCCCATCATTATTTTCTTTACAGTATCATATTCTGAGTTCTCTCCGTACTTGGGGAACTTTTCACAGAAGGAAAAATTGACTGCCTCAAGAAGTGAGAAACCATCAACAATAAGTTCTCCACAAGCGAGAGTTTCACGAGTTGAAATGGTCTTTGAAAGTGAACCATCCAAGTAACGCTCACGAATTGCATTTGCAACTCCAACAATTTTCATTGCGGAACGTTCATCACAACCTGTACGAATTGCAATTACCTGAGACTCAATTGTCTTAGGTAGGTAGTCAACCTGAATGGTCATGAAACGATTCTCAAGAGCAGCATCGAGTTCATTTGTACCTGAATATTCAGAACCAATATTTGCGGTGGCAATGAATGTGCACTCAGGATGAACGGGAACTGAACGAAGTCCTTTTGAGTCTGCAATTTCTACAGGAAGCATTCGGCGGTCATCCAAGCATGGAAACAAAATATTGTTAGTCATCTGAGGTGCTCGTGAAAGCTCATCGAGAAGAATAACTCCGGGCTCCTGAACATCCTGAACAAACTTTGCATAGTCGAACTTTGAAGTACCGTTCTCAAGACGGTGAGAACCAAGCAAGTCTGTCAAAGGATCCATCATTGCACCCATATCATAAATTCGGCAAGGAATATCGAGTGCCTTACAGATTCGAATAATAACATCAGTCTTGCCAGTTCCAGTCGGACCAACCAACATTGTATTCTTGTGCTTCATAATGTTGCGGAGCAAGATATTCCAGCGACGCTCTTCAACATAGAAACCTGAATTGACATCGGGACAAGGATAATCCTTCATCATCTTCTTGAGGAACGAAACAGCATCCTCATTCTTGACACCTGAATTGTAAGCTTTCTTCATATCGAAAGTACAAACTCCAGTTGACATCTCAATAAAATCAGAGTCTGCACAGACCTTGATTTCATCGAAGTTGAAAGTTATTTTCTTAGGATCATAGTTGTAGCTTTCTGAGAAGAAAACATCCGACTTATCACAATTAGCAATAAAGTCGCGAGTATAATCATTATAGCCTTTCTTGTTGGCTTCAAGAACCTCGGGATTCAGAAACTCCTTGTCGATCTTTGAAATGAGACCACTTACGGGAACCATCACACCGTAGTTCTTGTTGACTTTGAAATAAACTTTTGGGCAAATTTCCATGTTCATTTTTATTATTTGTTACAAATATAATATAGTAAAATTTATATATTATTCAAATTATTTAGAAAAAATCTTATTTTTAAAATAAATATATCTTATTGTAAAGCATACAATAAACCAAAAAATATATTTTTATATATACATATTTTAATTAAATTATGATATTTGGTAATTTAGAAAGTGTGTTGGAAAATGAACAAACTATTAATGAAGCGGTACAGCAAAATTTCCAACAATCTTACAATAATACACAAAAGCCAACAAGATGGTCTAAGATATTGACTTCTTTATCTCATTATGGAATGAATTATAATGACCAAGTTTATAAGAACATGGTTGCATTCCCAGCAGATAAAGCAATTCAACCTAAAGAAGAAGTTGCATTGCAGCAAGTTCTTATGGGATCATCAATGAATAACTGGAAAGTAAAACCAGAAGAAGATAAATCATTTGCAGAAAAAACATTAGAGCAAAAACGCGATATTCTTCGTAAGATGGCTATGCAGCCTGAACTTGAGGATATTCTCGATATTATGGCTAATGAATCAATTGTATATGATGACGATGAATCTTATATTTGTACTCCATTCTTAGATACAGGTCTTATTCAAGACTTGAATGAAAAGTCAGCCGAAGAAATTCGTAATGCTATGGATATTGCATTCTATAAGATTTATTTATTGCTTGAATGGAAAAAATTTGCTTGGGATGAATATAAGCGTTATTTGATAGACGGTGTAATGGCATATGAAATTGTTTATGATAATCTTGAAAATCCAAAGGCAATCATTGGTATTATTGATATTGACCCAGCAACGTTAACACAAAAAATTAAAGATGGTACAACATATTGGATTCAGTTTGAAGGTAAACTTGGATTTGAACGTACATTGCTTGATTCACAAATTATTTATATAAAATATGAAGATAGCGGTGTATCAACAAGACAATCATATCTTGAACGTTTAATTAGACCATTTAATTTATATCGTATCATTGAACAAGCGCAAGTAATTTGGACTGTAACACAATCATCATTTAAGACATTATTTACAATTCCTGTAGGTTCAATGTCAAAGAAGAATGGTATGCAGACACTTGCAAATTCAATGAATAGATATAAAGAAGATATATCATTCAATACAGAAACAGGTGAATTGACAGTTAATGGTAAAATGAACTTGCCATTCAATAAAGAATATTGGTTCCCAGAAACTGAAAATGGTGCACCTCAAATTGAAACACTTGTTGATAATGGTCCTATGCTTAATGACTCTGACCAAATAAGATGGTTTGAATCTAAACTTTGGAAGATGTCAAAAATACCTGCAAATAGATTTGATAAAGAAGCTCAGTCAACTTGGTTCGGTAATGACCCAACACAAGCATTACGTGATGAAATTGACTTCTCACGTTTTGTTACTCGTCTTCGTAATTCATTTGCAGAAATATTGCTTAAACCGCTTCGTATTCAATTAACACTTTCTGTCCCAGATATTAAAAATGATAAACGTATACTTGACTCAATTTCTCTTCGTTGGAACTCATACAACTTGTTTGAAGAAATGATGGATATTGAAGTTATGACAAAGAGAATTGAATTTATTGGTACAATGAAAGATAGTCTAGCAACAACTGATGCTGATGGCAATGAAGAATCATTTTTCTCACTTAAGTTCTTGGTTATGAAATATCTTAAGATGTCTGATGCTGATCTTGAATTGAATGAAAAGTACAAGATGGAAGAAAAACTTGCAAAACAAAAAGGTGAAGAAGGTGGAGCTGAAGAGGAAGAAGCTGGTGCTGAAGAAGAAACAGGAGGTGAAGAAACAGGTGGTGGTGAAGAACCAGAATCAGATACATCAGATATAGATGATGAAATGATGGGTGAAGTACAACCTGAATCTCCAGAAACAACACAAGTATAATAATATGAAACGATTAACTAATACAATTAATGAAGCTGCCATTAAAGTTGGTGGTGCAAAGATAACAAATCAAGTTGATGATTATAGTAAGTATAATACTATAAATGAATTGTGTGACTCTGTTGAAACACATTATATTAGCAATTATAAAGATTCTAATAAAATAAGAGAAGTATTAGCAGAAAAGAATTTAATAGAACCTTTGGATTCAAAACAGAATGATAATTATCCAGGAGCAGTATTATATAAAGGCGGTCATTTGATTTATTTCTTTTGGTTCCATAAGATGGAATATTTATGTGCCTTTTTAGTTCATATGCATAAGTATTTGGAAATATTTGATTATCATTCAAAATTAGATAATAAATGGCATTTATATTTTGATATTCATGGAGATCCTTTAACAGGTGTTGAAAATAAAAGTACTTGTTGGCATCTTGAATATCGTTGTAAAGATCGTAAGTTAGAAAATCTCGATAAAGCAATTGATGATTTTTATAATGAATTAGATAAAATAGAACCTTATTCAGGTTTAAATGAAAATATTAATGAAACAAATTATTTAGAAATATTCAATAAGTTATACGGAAATGAAGAATCTTAATGAATTTATAAATGAAGGTTCTTGGGGATATGAACCTAATGAAGGAGATGCACCACTTGATTTAAGAGGTGATTTATATAGAGAAATATGTGAATTGATTTATGATAAATGCGAATCATATAGTAAAGACACTGGATGTGCATGGGCTGCATTAGGTAATATTGAACATTTCTTTGAAGAAGTAACAAAAATGGAAGGCTTTCCATTAGGAGATAAAAATGATTCCGATAAGTATTATTATTGGTTTCGTTTAATTGATAAAGATCATAAGAACATATTTGAACTTTATGATAAATTATTGAACCAATGTGTTAGTGATGAAAAATGGATTGAAGATTGGGAAGACCCAGATAAGATGCGTAAATCATTAGAAAAACGAAAGAAGATTAGTGAAAAATACGATAAACTTATGAAGGATCATATTAAGAAAGAAGAAAAAGCAAAGTTACAACAAAATACTGCTAAACAAGCAGAAGCACCACAAATAAATTTTAGTAAAACATGAAAGTAATTTATAATAAGATTATACCATTTTGGTATGCAAAGTATTTCAATTTTTGTGGACTTATATTTACAAAAGATAAAAATTTTAAATTAACTGAACAAGATGAAAATCATGAAAAGATTCATACTCTTCAAATGAAATATCTTTTATATATTTTCTTTTATTTGATATACTTAATAGAATGGTTAATTAAATTACCTATTGCATTATTTAGTAATAGTGGAAGATTTGGAACTATGAGATATGCATATAGATCTGTATCATTTGAACAAGTAGCATATTATAATGAAAATAATTTAACATATTTAAATAATGCTAATCCTTATGAATGGATTAAATATGTATTTAAGATGTATGATTTAAGTAAAGATAAAAGATAATGGGAGAATTAATAGATTATTATATCATTGAAAGTGTTGTAGAATATAATGATGATCCATTAAAAATTGGTCGTATAAGATGTTCAATCCCTGGAGTTATTCATCATGCTCCAGGTCAAACTGAAAAGAAAGAAGCTTTACCTTGGGTAAGACCATTTAAAATGTATTGTTATAATACATTTACAAAGCCTCTTAAAGGACAAAAAATTTGGATATTAGTTAATAAATCAAATTATAATGAATTTTGGTGGTTTCCATTTTTTGAAACATTAGATATCGTACAAGGATATCTTAATAAATATTATGATGAAACTCCTGATGTATTTCATGCTCGTGAAGAATTTGTAACACCTGTTATGGCTACATGGGATAATGTTCAAGGTTATAAATGGACAATTGCTGAAGATTATATTGATTTTTTCCCAACACGAGAATTTAAACTTAAAGTAAATGATTGTAATATAAATGTAACAGATGGAAATATATTACAATGTGGAGGAGATAATTCTCCAGCTGGGCCTTATGAACCAGCTGTTATGGGTCATAAATGTCAAACACTAAGAGGCGGAATGCAAGAAAAATGCGAAGCTGTTGCAGAAGCAGCAGGTGGTTCTCCATATACTGCTCACTTAAAAGGCCCATTAAAAGAATTAGCAAAATCATTTACAGCAAACGATATATTGTGTGCAAAGTGCCACGTTAATTAAAATTATTTATTAATAAAGAAATGGCAGAAATGGGAATGAACTCATTAGAAATGTCAGCTCCACCATTTGGGGATGTTGCTATACCTAAAGAGATAGATTCAAAATTTATATTAATGGATGCAGGAGAACCAACAAGTTCTTTTGTTACTGGAAAACCTAAAGATCCACCAGAACAAGTTGCAGGTACAATGATTGGTAATGCAAGTTCAGGTGTTGACGTTAGTGCGATTGCAGAAGGAGCAGGTGGCATAGGAAATGCAGCCAGTGCAATTGCAGCTGCAGCAACAGAAGCCGCAACTGCAAAAGCCGCAGCGGTTGTTGCAGAATATGCAGCTAAATTTGCAGCGTTACCTGCATCAATACCTGGGAGAATTGCTGGATATACATCTGAAAGAGTAGGAAAATCAAAAGGAGATAAAGATAGAAATGGACAAGAATATAATCCAGTTAAAATATCTTTAGGAGATGCTATAAGTGATCTCGGTAAAATTAATGAAGATAATATTGAAAATTTAGATAAAGAAAATAACGAAAAGCATCAAAATAAAAAAATTGATGAAACAAAAGAAAAATTACAAAAAGCTTCAGCATCTGCTCAAGAAAAAATTGCTAAAGGGGCTGCAGTAATTGGTGAAGTTGTAACACATGTTTTAGAAGGTGTAGAATGGATCCAACAAAATGTAGATAAAGAAGTTGCAAGAATTGAAGCTAATGTTAGATCTGAATTAGAATCAGCTTATAAGAAAACTGAAGAAGATGTCGATACTTTTTGTCAAAATGAAGGTGAAAAACTTGGTTCAAAAATCGTTAAGCAATTCAATAATAAAATAGCAAAACAAGCTAAAAAACTTGATGATGAAAAAAAGAAAGCAACAAAGAAAGCAAAAATAAAAGCAGATGCAGCTATTCAAAAAGCTAAGTTAAAAATATTTGCCTTAATAGGATTATAATTTAATTCTTATTGAATGAAATGAAATAATATATAATTATGGCTAAAGATAAAGAATTTGAATATGAGTATAATCCCATAAAAGAACAAGTTGGAGGTAAGGCTGCTGAAAAGGTTATTTGGTCAACTTCAGTTATACAAAAGGCATTAGAAGGTATTCAATCAGGACAGCCATTAAAGGCTAGTCCTTTTTTAAACAAGAATACAAAGTTGTTAAAACCAGAACTTGTTAGAAGATATACTCAAGAAGAAATAGAAGATTATAAGCGATGTGCAACTGACCCAATATACTTCGCTTCAAAATGTTTCTTGATGACACCTGAAGGTTTGAAAGCCTGTAAATTACGTGACTATCAAGAAGATTATATAAGACATTTACAAAACAATAGATTTAGTATATTCTTAAGTTGTCGTCAGTCAGGTAAGTCAACGACAACAGCAATTTATTGTCTTTGGGTTATATTATTCAATTCAGATAAAAACGGACTTATATTATCAAAATCAGGTCCAGCAGGAATTGACTTAATAAAGAAGATTAAAGATATGTATTTGTATCTTCCTTATCATTTGAAGATAGGTACTATGAAATGGAATCAAACAGAAATTTCATTTGATAATAACTCTACAATTGCAACAGAATCATTCTCACCAACTGCGGGTCTTGGTAAAACAATCAACTTCCTTATTCTTGATGAGTTTGCTTGGTGTCCACCTAATGATGTTGAATTATTCTATAATAACATTATACCTACTGTAACAACTATTACTGACTCAAATGTTTGTATAATGTCAACACAGAATGGATTTAATTTATTCTATAAGTTATGGAAAGGTGCAATTGAAAAGAAGAATATATATGCACCATTCAAAGTTGACTGGCATCAAGTACCACAATTTAATACAAAATTAAAGATATGGGAAAAACGTACTGAAAAATGGAAAGAAGAAATGATTGGTATATTAGGAAGTGAAGAAGCTTTCTATTATCAATACGGTACACAATTCTCTGCTTCTGACCAATGTCTTGTATCTCGTGAATGTTTGTCAAGATTACGAGATAAAGCAATATTATGGGAAAACAAAACAGAAGAACTTGAAGATTTATATGGGACACATTTACAATATCATCAAAATTTATTCTTCAGACCAGATTTTGATTTGATATTGCTTAAGAAAGTATTCTTTTTATTAACAATTGATTTAGCAGAAGGTGGTGGAAATGATTCTACAATATTCAACATATTCCAAATTGTAGGAAAGGATAAATTTAAACATGTTGGTTATTGGAAAGCCAATTCAGTAGATCTTGAACATGCTGCTTTAGAATTTTGGTTATTAGCTGGACAATTATTCAATTATGATAGATGTATTTGGTCATTAGAGTGGAATACTTATGGAGCATTATTCTATAGAATGCTTATGGATTTGAATGATGATGATTTTAACCCTGAAGCTGCTTATAGATTTAATATTGTTGATGAACTTGAATTATCAAACTTTGTTATGTATAAGAAAACAGCAATGGATGAACAAATTCTTGGTAGAGCAAAATCAACATCAAACTTTATTCCAGGTATTAAATTTACATCAGGAAATAAAGGTACAGCTTGTTCATTGTTAAAAATATTATTTGAAAAAGAACAAATTGATACTACTGACCTTATATCTCTTGGTGAACTTGAAAACTTTGAAGATAAAAATGGTAATGGGTCATATAAAGCTTCTTATGGACATGATGACTTAATTATGACGTTTGTTCAAATTCCTATGGTACAACAGACAGGTAAATATAAATCATTAATTGAAGAATATATTGAATCTGAAGTTGAAGATAATTATAATAACAAATGGGGAAATAGAAACTTTGATTACTTTGGTGATAACAGTCCAATGTTCCCACCAATGAATAATGGAGATGATATATTTGCAAATCGTCTTGGTGGATATGTCCCAAGTCAAAAAGGTACATATGATATATTTGCAGCTGGGTAATAATTTAACAAAATTTAAAATTTATTAATATATAATTACTATATTGTATAAAATATATGTTGATTAGATAAATGAAAGAAAGAGCCTCAATGAATAGAACTATAACATTATCAGCTGAGGAAATAGGTTTAGTTGCTCCTAAAATAGATCATGTATTTATTGAAAACAAGAATCAGATAATTCAAGGAGATTTTAATGAAATTAACAAAACAATCCCAGATAAATATTTTGATTTAATCATAGTAGATCCTCCATATAATTTGACAAAACAATATAGCACAACTACATTCAAAGCAATGGACCAAGATGAATATTTGAAATATGTTTATGATATATTCAAAGAATGCTTGCGAGTTTTGAAGCCTAATGGAACAATGTATGTTTGTGGTGATTGGAAAACTTCTTTTATTGAATATCTTGCTTTACAAAATCTCGATACAACTGGAGTTGCAACAAATGATGTTATTAATAGAATAACATGGGCACGAGATAAAGGTCGCGGTGCAATGAATAATTGGAAGAATAATTCTGAAGATATTTACATGGTTGTTAAAGATAAAGCAAATTATTATTTTGATGTTGAAGCAGTTAAAATCAAAAAGAAAGTATTAGCTCCATATAAAGATAAAAATGGAAATAATAAGGATTGGGAATCAACTGAAGAAGGTAATATGAGAATGACATATCCATCAAATATTTGGTTTGATATTACAGTACCATTTTGGTCAATGTCTGAAAATACAGATCATCCAACACAAAAATCTGAAAAGTTATTTGCAAAATTAATTCTTGCATCATCAAAACCTGGAGATAAGATTTACGAACCATTTGCAGGAGTTTGTACAGCAGGAGTTGTTGCAAATAAATTAGGAAGAAATTATACTTGTATTGAAATAGAAAAAGAATACTGTGAATTGGGTCAATATCGAATAGACAAATCTGAAATAGATAAAACTATTCAAGGATATGAAGGAGGCGTATTTAGAGATAGATAATGAAAGGCGAGCATTAGCTCGCCTTTTTTAATGGTTGTATGTTGTTTTAAGGAGTTTACTTAAAGTAATGTTTGGACTGAAAATATGTATCAACTGCCTTTGCAATTATAAGTCCAAATATAAACAATATACCAACAATTATTGTTTTCATATATTTATTGGTATTATACCTGTTGGTGTCATAAGAACATTACCAGATATTATTTTTTTTGCAATTCTTTTTAATGTTTTCATAATTAATAAAATCTATATGCATATTTTTGATGTTTCTCTTCAATTGTTTGTGAAGTGTTTACTCTAAAATATTCTTTAATTTTTTTAACTAACTTGTTCATAATTACCGATTAACAATTTTTTTAATTCTTTGTTTTTCTATTAAAGCTTTAATATATTTGATAATCTCTATATAATCCGATATGAACCACTTTATAAAATTATGTTTCATATCTTTTTATTTAATTATGGTTATTTCTCGTATAAATATCCGTACTGCCATCTAGCACTTTCTTTCATACCGTTAATATAACCATGAACTAATGTTTTTGTAATTCTTTTAATTGTTTTCATAATTTAATTTAATATTTTTACTGTTGTTTGTTATTTATTATCTATTAATCATTTGATGAAGTTTCATGCTTCATATAATTCAGATTATTATATTAATCTTCATGCTTCATATAATAAGGATAATATGCAAGTGCCATAGCTTGGCAGTAGCAATCCCACGCGTTCTTAAAAAAGTTCTTTACTGTCTTCATATTATATTTCATCTTTTATTTTTATTAGAAAAATACATATAAGCAGAACTCCTAATACTACCATTATTTCTTTCATAATATTTATTGTATTTTTTACAATTAATTACAATTAAATATAGTTCAAAATAACAAAATAGGTATAGAAATATATGCTTTTTCTCTTATAACTATGAAATAATTAATTTAAATTAACCCAATTATCATTAGTTAATTGTTTGATTTACATCCAATTAACATAAATCAATTTTTTAGGTTATTATTAATATATAGGATTTGATATATTGAGGCATTAAATATATCACAATTTTATGTTTGGACAAAAAATATTAAGAACAATTACTTTCGGATTATATAAAGGCATGAAAAAGAAAGAAGACAATGATAATTATTTTTCAAAACTTGTTAAAGAAAACAATAATGTTAGTGCATTAAACTTTTTCTTATTAGCAACATTGTTTGTAGGTATAATCTTATTAATTGTACCTATTGTTGGTATGCTTGTCGATATATTCTTTAATCATACAATGACAATTAATTTATCTGATATGGCATTATACATTGGTGCAGTTGCAGGTATATTTGCATCAGGTGGATTAACATCAGCATGGACAGAATTTTCATATTCAAAATTCAAAGTTCCACCTCTCGATGAAAACGGAAGACCTATAAAAGATGATAATCATAACGGTATTCCTGATGACCAAGAAGATGATATAGATCCTGAAGAAGAATTAGTTGTTGAATAATTATGATAGCATCACACGATTCATTTACATATGATAAACCAATTAATCCTTTACATAATTTAATATCTATTTTTTGGAGATGTCAAAAGGTAGATATTAAAACTCAATATGACTTAGGTGTAAGAGTATTTGATGTTAGAGTTTCAAGATACAAAGATCGTTGGTATACTGCCCACGGTTTTTATAAATCAAAAAATATAAGTTTTGCAACTATTTCAGATATTTGTAAATATTTCAAATTTGAGTTCCCAGATTCAATGATTCGTATTTATCTTGAAGATAATACAAATAATAAAAAGTTTTTAGATATTACAGAACTTTATTTGGAAGAAGCAAATTTTGCTGTTATTGATTATAAAGATATGATTTGGGAATATGGAACTCATCATCCTTGGAAAACATATTTTAGAAACGATAATCTACCATTTACATCAATAAAAGAATATTATTGTCATTTATTCAATTGGGACACTGACAAAGGTTTCTGGGAGAATATAAAACAAATGGATTGGAGTTCGTGGTGTTTACCATTATATGCAAAGAAACATAACCCTTATATTACTCAAAAGATGATAGATGACGATACAATGCATATCATGGATTATATCGGAGTTTATCCAAAACAAAAAAGCGAGCAATAAGCTCGCTTTATTTATTAATATACGATTTTATAACCACAATATGGACAGAACTTATATTTTGTATTAAGTTTGCGTCCACAGTTTACACAATAAACTTTCTTAAGATCTTTATCAGTGTAGGGTTTTTGAGATTCAGGAAGTATTTGAATTGTCTCAAGTGCAAATGAACAGTATTCAAAATCAATAAATACATTTTCAAACTCTTGATTTGAGTGTGAGCCCTTTTCAATACGACCAGTTTCAATTGACTTGCTTCTTATATTTGCATTGATATTCTTTGCTCTTGCAGGTTGAACATCATCCATACCTAATGTACTTGTATAAGTCGCAGATGTTGCAGCAGATGTTACTGAACTCTTTGCTAAACATCTTGTTGTTTCTGCACAGAAATTAACCGCATTGTCAATATGATATGCATTAAGAGCAGTATTATCAATATTATCACTATACAATCTATAATTATACCATGGCTGTGGCTCTGGTGTTGACTTAAAGATATGTATAGGCTCTTGATAAGGCTTTTCTTTATAGAATGCAATACTGATTAATCCATTATTACGAATAGCTTGTTTTGCTTCATAACTATTTTCAACCTCATAAGTTGAGAATAAGAACTTACGGGCTTCATCAAGATATCTTTCTAGCCAAATACGTTGACCTGGTTTGATGATAATACGATTAGACATTCTTTTTCCATTAATTGAAATGTCTGCACCAATTGTGTAATCGTAAGGATTAAAAATTTGAATTTGGAACTCTGAGTTATTTTTCATATAAACAACTCTTGAATACTCTGAATTTGAATATTCTTTTAAAAGTGACTTGTTAACCGCAATCTTGGCTAACGGATTTGTAATTTGTACCATAATGTTTAAGCTTTATATTTTTTAATTT
>JAEEGL010464746.1_pt1 | contig 25630 bp, 22 predicted proteins | sample 9134231 | NCBI WGS metagenome assembly JAEEGL01 (sample SAMN16246548, study PRJNA631951) | gut metagenome | biome: gut microbiome; feature: rumen; material: fiber-attached | host: Bos | place: Iran: Karaj | collected 2018-10
GAAAGAAACGCCGCGCTGACCGATCTGGATGAGTTCGCGGATTTCTTCGTTGATTTCCTTACCGCGGCTCTGTTCGTGCAAAGCCTTGCGCACGCGCAAGTGCTGGTTCGCCGGAAGGCGGATCAGGTTGCCCTGCTCGTTGATGGCGCGGGTAATATAAGCCTTGATCCACCAAACGCCGTAGCTAATGAACTTAAGACCACGGGTGTGTTCGAAAGATTCAATAGCGCGCACGAGTCCCATGGCGCCTTCGCTCACCAGGTCCGGCAGCGGAATCGGGCAGCCGCGGTACTGGATGGCGACTTTCAGAACGAAACGCATGTTTGCGGAAATCAGCTTTTTACGGGCAATCTTGTCGCCTTCTTTAGCTTTCTGGAAAAGAATCTGTTCTTCTTCGCGGGAAAGGGGTGCTGTGCGTCGAATATCTTCTAGGTATCTCTTTAGTGTAGTATCTGTTGAATCAATATGCATGTTTACGACCTTACTCTTATAATATCGCTTTTTTTTAAGCAAGATGTGTGCCAATAGTGTAAAAAAATCGCAAAGTGTATCAAATTTAACAAAAATTGGCCCTATTTCGTGCTACCTGTGTACTAAATATAGAAAAATTGTCTAAAAATGTAAAATATAGTCATAAAAATATGACAAGTTAGCGCTGTGTAGGAAAAGCCCGCAGACATAGCGCGCTTGTTTATTCGGAATTTTATCGGGTTCTTAAGGGCAGAGCCCTTAGGCGAGGGGGTGGTAAAAGACATGGCGATGGCCTGAACTGCTAAGCGAACATTCCGGAACGGCCATGTGAGCGTGCAGTTTAGGCGGAGCCATGGCTTGCACCAGGGGGAGGCATACCCCTTTTCAAAAATTTCATATAAAATTTCGTATATTTTACGCGCTATGTCTATTAAAGAACCTGATCAGTCGGTATGGAATAAGTTCTGGCAGCAGAAGAACGATATGGACAAGGTTTACCCTTCGTCCCCGTCCGTGTTGAATACGATTAAGAAGAATTTTAAGCTCGAAGGCCTCAAGGTTTTGGAAGTGGGTGCCGGTACCGGTCGCGACAGTGCCGAACTGGCCCGCCTGGGTGCCGACGTCTATGTGCTGGATTACGCCGAAAACAGTTTGAAAATTGTGGACGCCATTCGCGCGAAGGATAACCTTTACGACAACCTGAAGCTGGTGCGCGGCGATGCGTTCAAGGCACCGTTCCCGGATTGCACCTTTGACCTGGTGTTCCATCAGGGGCTGGCCGAACACTTCAAGGATTCGCTCCCGCTGATCAAGGAAAACTACCGCATCTTAAAACACGGCGGTCACTGCCTGTGCGACGTGCCGCAGACCGTCCACCCGTACACTATAATCAAGCATATTCTGATTGCCATGGACAAGTGGTTTGCCGGCTGGGAAAAACAGTTCACCATGCCGCAGCTGAAAAAGCTCATGGCCGATGCGGGGTTTGAATGTGTCTACCAGTATGGCGACTGGATGCGCCCGAACCTGTTCTACCGAATCCTCCGCGAAGTGGGATTCAAGGTGGGCGTGGAACTGCCGAAGTATCCGTTGCAGGGTACGGCATACCAGAAGGCACAAGATGCGATTCTGGATGCGCTCGAAAACAATCCGCTTATGCACTATACGCAGCTGTGCATTGGAGTCCTGGGCAGAAAGCCCTAGCCGATGAACATCCTCGTAGTCAATTACCGCGATCGCCTTCACCCTGCCGCAGGGGGAGCCGAAAAGCACCTTCACCGTATTTTTTCGCTGGTTGCCGAAGCGGGGCACAAGGTTGTGCTCCTCACGACGGCGTTCGCCGGTTGTAAGCCCCGCGAGACTGTCGATGGAATCGAGGTCATCCGCAAGGGTGGCGATCTGCTGTTCCAGCTTACGGCGGCAATGAATATCCGGAGTCTCGACCGCGAATTCAACTTCGATGTGGTGGTCGAGGACTTGAACAAGCTTCCGCTGTTTACGCCGTTTTTGATCAAGAAACCGGTGGTGGTGCAGATGCATCACCTGTGGCGCGGCTCCATTTTCCACGAGGCGGCGTTCCCGGTGGCGTTTGTGGTTTGGGCTTTCGAGCGGATGATTCCGTTCTTCTATACGAAACAGCCCTTCATTGTGGTGAGTCCGAGTACGCGCCGCGAACTTTCTGAAATCGGCGTCGAAGAAGACCGCATCTCGGTCATCTATAACGGCTCGGATGACGTGGAACCGACCACCCTTCTCGAAGAAAGTGCTCCTGGGGAGGAAACGGACGAAACCCCGTCGACACCTTATTTCCTGTGGCTTTCGCGTGTGCACCGCTACAAGGGAATCTGGACGGCTCTAGAAGCCTTTGAAAAATTTGCGGAGAATCACCCGGACGTAAAACTCGTGGTGGCAGGCGACGGACCGCTCCTGAAAAAGATTCCGGCGTGGTTGAACCAGCGGGGCCTTTCGGACCGTGTGGATCTGCTGGGATTTGTCTCCACGGCCAAAAAACGAAAACTGTTGCAGAATGCGGTAGCCCTTTTGCAGACAAGCTACAAGGAAGGCTGGGGCCTTACCGTAGTCGAGGCGGCGAAACTTGGTACAACGACAATCGCCTGCGATGTGCCGGGACTGCGCGACAGTGTGCGGAACGGCGAGACGGGACTCCTTTTCCCGGTAGGGGATACCGAATCCTGCGCTTTCGAGATGGACCGCATTTACAGCAACGACGACCTGCGGATGCGCCTTGCTCAAGCGGCAAGGGAATATGCCGATGAATTCCGTTGGGACATTGCTGCCGAAATGACTCTTGACCTTTTGCAGGACACGGTCATTCAGCATCAGGTGTCGGAGGCCTCCGATGAGTAAGTTGAATGGCCGCCTGAAATCGATTCTGGTATTTTGCCTCAAGTTGGTGGTAACGCTCGTTCCGGCTTACTTTGTCTACAAGAACATCGTGATGGCGCCCGACTGGAGCATCGACGACCTGTACACCCTCTTTAGCACCCATAGCGTATGGCCCCTGATTGTGGCGCTTTTGTGCCTGGGACTTTCGAACTTTACGGCGTGCCTGCAGTGGAAACTTCTGCTAGAGCGGCAGAATGTGCAAATGGGTTACGGGCACCTGCTCAAGCTTTACTACGTGGGGCTTTTTTTCAACAACTTTATGCCGGGGAATGTAGGTGGCGACGCCAAGAAAATTTACGACATCCGTATGCAGGGCGGACAGGATACGGTAGGCGCAGGGCTTACGGCCACCTTCTTTGACCGACTGTTCGGACTTTTCTTTATTACGTTGTTTGCGCTTGCGATGGGCCTGATGTTCTTTATGCACGATGCTGCCCAACGTTCCTTCATGTGGCCCTCGGTTTGGATTTTCCTTGGTTTCTGCGCTCTGTTTGCCGCTCTTTGCAGCCGTAGGCTCGGAAACCTCCTGTGCAAGCTTCTGACGAAGATTTTCCCGAAAAAAATTAACGAGCGCCTGATTCACATGTTCGAACGGTTCCAAAATTTCCGCTCGGTAAAGCTGTGGGTACTTATCAGCGCCCTTTCTGCGGTCACGCAGTCGCTGCGCATTTTTGTCCACTATTTTTGCGGAATCGCGGTTGGGGTCGATCTTTCGATTTCGTGGTACTTCTACTATATCCCGCTGGTCGCAATTGTGAGTGCGCTCCCGATATCGATTGGTGGCTTTGGTCCGCGTGAACTTCTGGCGCAGTCGCTGTTTGCCCGTGCCGGGGTTCCGGGACTTGAATCGGTAGTCATTCAGCTGCTGGCTTACCTTGTAAGCCTAGTGCTGAGCCTGTTCGGTGCTTTCGTCTTCTTGCTCGGAGGTGCTCCGGCAGGTGTGAACGGAAACGCGGTACGCGATGATTCCGCTTTGGAAAACGGCACGGCGACAGCCGATTCGAAATGATGTGACGACGCTCTCCGCAAGGTGAGCGACGGTTGATATATAGCGGCGCCTCGGTACACGTACCAGGAGCCATACAATGAGGCGTTATGGACGCCGAAAAAATCCTCAAGGGACTGAATTCAGACCAACGTGCGGCGGTGCTGCACGACCATGAGAAAAATGCCCAACTTTTAATTTTGGCGGGCGCCGGTTCGGGCAAGACCTCGGTGTTGACCAAGCGAATCCAGTACCGCATTTTATGCGGTGTCGAACCCGAAAAAATTCTGGCACTCACGTTTACTGCAAAGGCCGCCGCCGAGATGCGCGAACGTGTGCAGAAACTGTTCCCCGATGCGGGGGTGCGGCTGTGTACGTTCCATTCGCTTGCACTGTACATGCTAAAGTGCCGAGTGCCGCCCCTTCGACAAGCTCAGGGATCTGTAGGCAAGTTCACTGAGCAGTGCCGAAGTGAACTAGTTGATGAGCCTGTCGAATCACAAGGTTCTTATGCATACGAACTCCTTGGATTTAAGAAAATGCCGTCGCCTACGGAATCTTCGGAGCGCGACTTTGCCCGAGAAGTCTCGAAACTGAAACTCAGGGCGAAAGTCTCTCGCGAAAGGCTTTTCTCGGATGAATACGGCGAGGCCGTGACGGCGAAACTTGCACCCCTTCGCGAATCGGTGTTCCAGTCGGGGCAGGTCGTGTTCGAGGACCTAATCTATCTTGCCATTCGCCTGCTTGAAACCAATGCGGCTGCCCGTGAATATTTTCGGGAAATGTGGAAAGAAATTCTGGTCGATGAATATCAGGACATCAACCCGTCGCAGTACCGGTTGGTAAAGAATCTGCTTGGCGATCGTAAGCAGCTGTTCGTGGTGGGGGATGACGACCAGGCCATCTACGGGTTCCGCGGGGCAGACATCGGGAATATCGAACGATTTTGCGAAGACTTCAAGGAAAGTACGCTCATTCGCCTGGAATGGAATTACCGCTCCGTTCCGAATATCCTCTACCTTGCAAATGAAATCTTCAAGAACAAGCCTCTCCACTTGCGCAAGGTGCTCCGCGCGGGGAACCTGAACGGATCCGGCGGAAATCCTCTGTACAAGGAAAACCGCAAGCCCGAAGTTTGGGAATCCGAAAACCCTGTCGAAGAAATCCTGAAAATCGTCGAGTCAATCAAGGAACTTCGGCTAGGCTACGATCTCAAGTGGATGCAGTTTGCCATTCTGGTGCGCTACAATCGGCAACGCCTTTATTACGAACAGGCACTTCGTGACTACGGGATCCCCGTGGCGGGCGACATTGTATCGAGTGCGGCAGAAACGGAATCGGGCGAGGTCTTGCCCGAGGTGAGTGTCGAAGACGGAGTCCATGTCGAAACCGTACATGCTTCAAAGGGACTACAGTATGCGGTCGTGTACTATGCCGGACTTTGCGAAAAACTCACGCCCGGAGAGTGTACCGGGAACCGGGCTGCCCGAAAAAAGCAGCTAGAAGAGGAACGTAGGCTTTATTATGTCGGTGTGACCCGCGCCGAGGCCTATCTGATTTTGTTATATTGCAGGCGTAGATTCTGGAAAGGCAAGCTGCGCAAGTTCAGGCGTTCTCGCTTTTTGCCAAGAGGTATGCCCACGGGTATGCGCGCAGACATGTCTCTTGAAACAAACCGGAGTCGCAGTTGGAATTTTTGTATGCCGGTAATCTTGTTTAAAATCTATGTGGCGACAGTGGTGCTATTGTATATGTTCGTGCATATACTCTTGCTTCCTTTTTTCAAGTTGCGCTACGGCAAGAAACTGGACGTTTGGCTGGACTACAAGATTCAGGAATTTTCTCGCCTGTGCATGTATCTGTTGCGGGTGGACCTCTCGATTGAAAACCAGGCGGAGCTTGGCAAGGTGGATTGGTGCCGCCCCGTATTTGTTGTCGGCAACCACAATTCGTTCGTCGATATTCCGATCGTATTTCTCGCCATCCAGAAAACCGTGGGTTTCGTGGCAAAGCAGTCGCTAGGCCGTATTCCGTTTTTGCATTTCTGGATGCTCAAGATTGGCTGCGTGTTGGTGAATCGCGAAAAGGGCGGCGCGGCGCGTGCCGTGCGCAAGGCCATCGCCGAAAGGAACCAATCGTCAAGAATCTTTATATTCCCCGAAGGCACCCGCAGCAAGACCGGTGCGCTCGGCACTTTCAAAAGTGGCGTATTCCGTTTCGCTTGCGAAAACGACGCCATTCTTTTGCCGCTTGTCATCAAGGGCTCCGGCCCCGTATGGGAACGCCGTAAAGGTTGGGGCCGCTGCAAGGTGAACGTGAAAGTGCTCTCCCCGGTGGATGTTCTGGAATGTCGCAAGGAAAATGCGAAGTTCGACCCGAAAGTCGATATGCTCCCCATGGTCCACAAGATGATGGAGGACGCCCTGTGATCGGCGTGTTCGATTCGGGCTTTGGGGGCCTCACGATTCTGAAGAATCTGCAGAAGGTCCTTCCGCAGTACGATTACCTTTACCTGGGCGACAATGCCCGCGCCCCTTATGGCTCGAGGACTTTCGAGACGATTTTCCGTTACACGCTGCAGGCGGTGCGCGAACTGTTCCGCCGCGGATGCCCGCTGGTGATATTGGCGTGCAATACGGCATCGGCCAAGGCGCTTCGGAGCATCCAGCAGGATGTGCTCCCTTACGAGTTTCCCGACAGGCGCGTGCTCGGCATTGTGCGGCCTACCGCCGAAGAAATCGGCAAGTTCAGCAAGTCGGGACATATTGGCATTTTCGGGACCGCGGGTACAGTATCTTCGGGCAGCTACCTGATTGAAATCAACCATTTCTACCCCGAGCTGCACGTGACGCAGCATGCATGCCCCATGTGGGTTCCGCTGGTGGAATACGGCGAACGTGAATCCGAAGGGGCGAAGTTCTTTGTAAAAAAGGACGTGGACGCCCTCCTGGCCGAGGATCCGGAAATCGATACCGTGCTGCTTGCCTGTACCCATTACCCGCTCCTGGAAGGGGCGATCCGCTCGGCGCTACCCGCGAACGTGAACCTCGTTTTCCAAGGTGACATCGTGTCCGAAAAGACCGTGGACTACCTGAAACGCCATCCGGAAATGGATGCGCGCCTTGCAAAAAATGGAAAAACTCATTTTTTGACGACCGATACCGCGAAATTCTTCGAAAAAGGGGCATCTCTCTTTGGAATGACGGGTTTTTCGGCGGAGTCGGTCACCTTCTAGCTTATAAATTTGTATCTTGCATGTTGAAAATAGGCAACGGACTACCATAAGTAGTCCGCTTGTAGGATTTTTATAAAAAGGGGACTCCGGGCCAAAAGTTCGGGGTTCCCAAAGTTTAACCTAACTAGAGTGGATGTCAAAATGCCTAAAACACAGATCAATCTCGAAGGTTGGCAGGACTACCGCGGCAATGCCGCCGGAAGCCTGCTCTACGTCGAAACCAGCCACCAGTCCGAAATGCCGGTCCGCGACCAGTTGAACGAGAACGGCAAGGGTTTCCTTTACGAACCCAACTACGAAACCAGCACCTACGGCCTCATGAGCTGCTACAACGTGAAGGCTATCAACGCCATCCTCAAGGCTAAGAGCCGCTACATTCTTTTCGGAACCCGCTACGAAGGCCTCAGCGATTCCGAACTCCGCAACAAGTACCTGATTATGGGCTATATGCGCATCGACAAGATCAAGGACGTGCGCACCCGCCACATCCAGCGCTACCTGGCTCACCCCGAAATGGAAGAACCGGAATGTATGCAGATGGAACACAACTGGGCAGTCTACGGCCCGATGCGCTTCGTGTCGATGAACGACTCCTTCGTCGTGACCGACGAAATCCTCAAGGAATGGGGCTACCGCGGCCACGCAAGCCGTCAGCTCAAGGCCGTGTTCAAGAAAGAGCATCTGGAAAAGATCCTTGCCTACCTCGATTCCAAGGACGACATGATCGACGAATACATCGCCACAGTCGACGAGTACAAGGAAGCCCTCGAAGAGGGCTAAAATCCCTACGGATTTACCTGACTACCGCCCCGAAGCGTCCCGCTTCGGGGCTAGTTTGTTTTTTAAAACTTTACACTAAAGATCCTTCGTATGCTCCTTAGGAGAGCGTGTTCTATATCACTATGTTGTAAGCAATGCCATGTTTCTTCGCTATAAAAGATGTAACCCCCTTGTAGCATATCTGTAATTTTCTAAATTTTTACCTAATAGAATACTCGAGACCCTTGCGATGATGTTGTATAGTGACATTTTGTTGACCGAACCACTACCCGAAGTTCCTTGTAAATGGGGGGCTTTGTGGCCTTGTGGTGACGATAAATAGAGGCGTATTTTGGGTTTAATTTATGGCAGACGTTCAGCATATTTTCATAGTTGGCAGTAAGGGAATCCCTGGTGCATACGGTGGGTACGAAACTTTCGTCGATAAGTTGACCGAATACCATCAGGACGATACTCGTTTTAAATACCATGTTGCGTGTAAGGCGACTGAGAACAGCGAGTTTGAATACCATAACGCCCGCTGCTTCAAGGTGAATGTTCCGAATATTGGTGCTGCGGCGGCAATCCTGTACGATGTTTATGCTATCAGACAGTGTATTGCCTATATCAAGAAAAATAAGATCCCGCACCCAATTGTGTATTGCTTGGCTTGCCGCATTGGCCCGTTTGCGAGAGGTTTCCAGAAAAAAATACATAAGTTGGGCGGCAAGTTCTACGTGAACCCCGACGGCCATGAATGGTTGCGTGCCAAGTGGCCTTTGCCAGTGCGCAAGTACTGGAAGTATTCTGAGAAACACATGGTCAAGCATGCCGATTTGCTTGTTTGCGATTCCAAGAACATAGAGAAGTATATCCAGGAATCCTACGCCAAGTTTAATCCGCAGACGACATTCATTGCCTACGGGGCTGAAATCCGTCGGAGTCGTCTGGCAGACAATGATGAAAAGTTCACGAACTGGCTTGCCGAAAAGGGCCTGAAGCCCAAGGAATACTACCTGGTGGTGGGCCGCTTTGTGCCCGAGAACAATTATGAAACCATGATTCGCGAGTTCATGCTGAGCAAGACTCCCAAGAACTTCGCGCTCATAACCAACGTGAACGAGTCGTTCCTCGACGAACTCAAGAAAAAGACCGGGTTCGACAAGGATCCGCGAATCAAGTTCGTGGGCACCGTGTATGACCAGGAACTGCTCATGAAGATTCGCGAACAGGCGTATGGGTACTTCCACGGACACGAAGTCGGCGGAACGAATCCGAGCCTGCTTGAGGCGCTTGCTAGCAGCGACTTGAATTTGCTCTTGGACGTGGGTTTTAACAGGGAAGTTGGTGAAGATACCGCCATCTATTGGAGCAAGGAAAAAGGCAATCTCGCTGCAACAATCGAGCGTACCGATGCTTTACCTGCGGATGAAATCAAGGCCCTTGCCAATGCAAGTACCGGACGAATTGTCAATGCGTACAGTTGGGAATTTATCAGCAGTGAGTATGCTGGGGTGTGGAATAGAGAATAGTTGGTATGGGTCGCAATAAACGGGTCTTTAAAAATACAATTTATTTATATATAAGAATGTTCATCCTTATGGGTGTGACATTGTTTACGTCAAGGGTGTTACTTCGCGAATTGGGCGTAGATAAATATGGCGTATGGAATTTGTTGGCTGGTGTAGTCGTTTTATTTTCATTTGTTCAAAACTCTATGGCGACAGCTGTTCAGCGATTCATTAGTTTCGCTTTAGGCAAAAAAGATTATGAACAAACTTATTTGATATTGTACAATAGTAAAACGATTCATATTCTACTTTCTATTTTATTTATTATTATTAGTGAAATTGCAGGAAATCTATTTATCGTATTTGTTTTAAACATTCCGGAACATTTGATTAAAACAACCTTCATACTGTTTCAGATTATTGTCCTTAACACAGTTTTTCTTATCAATAGGATACCTTATAATTCTTGGGTTATTGCCCATGAAAATATGTCATTTTATTCTATTACGAGCATAATCGAAGGTGTGTTGCAATTGGTTGCTGTCTACTTATTATGTGTTCTTCCTGGAGATAACTTGATAAATTATGGTTTGCTGTGTATTGGAACAACCTTTGCCATTAATGCTTGGTTTCTGTTTTATTGTAAGGCAAAATGGAAAACACAAATTTTTAAATATAGTCATAGCAAGGCTATATTTGCAAAACTATTGTCGTTTTCTAGCTATACCATGCTCGGCAGTATTGCGTCAATAGCACGGACTCAAGGACTAAATGTATTAATCAATTATTTCTTTAGTGTGGCGGCAAACGCTGCAATGGGTATTGCAACTCAGGTGAATGGAGCTGTCCTTAAGTTTGTTACTAATTTTCAAACAGCGTTCAAACCGCAGATAGTGAAATTGTATTCTGCTAATGACTCTAAGGGACTGAATACACTTATTTTTTCAGCTTCTAAGATATCTTTTTTCCTTATGTGGGTTTTGGCTTGTCCAATACTTTTAAACACGGATTTTATCCTTGAGTTATGGCTAGGGAATGTCCCTGAATATACATCTGTACTTTGTAAATTTATGATTGTATGTAGCCTTTTAGAATGTATATCTTCACCACTTTGGATGACCGTTCAGGCAACAGGGAATATCAAGGCTTATCAAATAACAGTTAGTGCTACAATGCTGTCGACGCTTGTGTTGTCATTTTTCTTGTTTGAAATATGGGGTAAAATTTATTCCGCTTTAATATGCAAAATGTTTATTGATGTTGTTGTTTTGGCTGAACGTTTGTTTTTTTCGAAAAAATTATTTCAATTTGATTTTAAAAAATTCCTCTTAAATAATGTTTTAATGTTCGCGGTGATTGCGTGTATTAGTTTGGGAGTGATGCTCTTTGTGAAAAAAAATTTTGGTGAATCTGAAAATATTTTTTCTTTTACCGTTTTAACAATGTGTTCAATATTTGTCTCTTGCCTAATTATAGCTCTTTTTGAAAGAAAAAAATTGCTGTCGTTAAAAAGGATGATGTATGCGAAAAAATAAATTTGGCATAGTTGTATGTAAGGCTGATCATTCTCCGATAAAGAATATTGGAGACTATATGCAATCGCTTGCCGCCTTACAATTTGTTCCAAAGAATCAGGCCACTTTTATTGAACGAGAATCTCTAAATGAAATCGATTCGAAAGAAATCATTCATACAATTATGAATGGATGGTTTATGATTAAACCTGAAAATTTTCCACCATCCTCTTCTATAAATCCTTTGTTCGTGTCATTTCATGTTACGCCCAAAATAGAAAAATCTTTTTTTTGCGAAAAAAATATTGATTACCTGAAAAAATATGAACCTATCGGATGCAGAGATACGAATTCTGTAAAATTATTTGAAAAATACGGTGTCAAGGCTTTCTTTTCCGGTTGCCTAACGTTAACTTTAGGGCGGAATTATTACAAAGCAAATAGAACTAACGACAAAATTTATATTGTAGATCCTTATTGCGACAAAATTTTTGATTATAGTATTTTGGGCGCGTTGAAAAATACGTTTAATTTGGTAAAAACATTTGTTCTGCATAAATCCGTCATTTTTAAAATGACGAAACAGATAAAAAAGAGTACTTATTTGCACAAAAAAAGCATTAATCGATTGGTTTATGCAACAAAGCTTTATGCTACATATTCAAATATTTTTGATGATGACGTTCTTTGTAAAGCCTTATACGAGGAACATCGTGTTCCGCAAAACTTTTTTCATTCGGAAGAGGACAAATTTAAATACACAGAAGAATTGCTGAAAAAATATGCCGACGCAAAATATGTGGTGACAAGTCGGATTCATTGTGCTCTGCCTTGCCTTGCTTTAGAAACACCTGTTATATTTGTGTCTTCGAATAGTATGGAGCGAAACTTCCGTCCGACAAGACCGTCTGGAAGATTAGGAGGTCTGATTGATTTGTTTAAAAATATGTATGTGGTAAACGGAAAAATTGTACCGGATGTTCGCGATTTCCGCTTAAAATCAAAAATAGGCCTTGATTTTTCGTTCAAAAATAAACCAGATTATTTGAAGTACAAAGAACTTCTTGAAAATAAATGTGAATCATTTGTTTCTAAGTGTAGTGCAGACGTCTAATGAGATATTTTTATTTTTTAGGATGCTTTGTTGCGGTAATTACGCCATTACTGTCTCGTTTTGGCTTTTCATTTACTAAAATACTTACGTTTTATGATGAATTCTTAACAGTTTTGTCGTGTATATATATAGTTTCACATTTTAATAAGTTATATGTATATGAACGAAAAATTATTTTATTTTTTTCGATTTTTCTGTTTGCGGGGGCTTGTGGAACAATCAACAATAAATTTCAAACAAGATTAACGCCTCTCGCGTTAAACGTCCTTGGTTGGACTAAATTCATATCGGTATTTATATATTCAAATCATTTAGGAGAAAAATTATCGTTCTTATCGAAAAGGAAAATTATCTCGAAAATGAATTTTTTTTTCCAGGTTTTAATTGTTGTAGCATTTATTTTTGGAATCGCTAATCTTTTTTTCAATATAGGAATGTCGAATGGACATCGTATGGGTATAAGATGTTACTCGTTTATTTATGACAAGGCACAAACGTTAAGTAACAGCTTTTATACAATATTCTTTTTTTTGTTATTGGGATTGCGTAATTCAAGAACAAAAAAACAACAATTGATTGCAAAATGCATTATAATTATGGCTCTTATGACATGGGCATTTACATTAAGAAGCCGAGCATTTGTTTTTATTATGTTGTTCTCGTTCTTGTTTATGTGGATGATTGTTTTAAAAAAGAAATTTAAAACGAATGTAGTAACGCTTGCCTTAATTGCACTATGCTCACTATTTGTTGCTTCTGAAAAATTGGAAGATACATTCGAAAATGACGCTCATCCAAGAGCTATTCTTTTAGGGTATGGCGTAAAAACAATGCGCGAATACTTTCCTTTTGGAGGCGGGCTTGGAACGTATGGGACTGATGTTGCTTGTAAATATTATTCGCAATTATATTACAAATATGGGTTTAATAAATTATGGAAATTAAATCCATGGGATTATACGTATGCTCATGATACATATTGGCCGGCAGTGATGGGTGAATGTGGTATGATTGGTCTTATTTGTATGTTTTGTGCTCTGCTTTATGTTGGAAAGGAAATCTTCAGAAAATATGAAAATCATCCTGTCAACAAAATGCTTTTTTTATTTTTGATTATCAGCCAGATTATGGCAAGTATTCCGACATCAGTGTTTTTCCAATCAAGAACGGTATACTTAGCTTTTCTACTTCCGTTGGCTCAGATTTCGAATGATGAAAAAAAGAATATCAGAATGGGGTAATCTTATGAATAAAAGTCCGAGCATAAGATACACAGTCTCGCATAACCTTTGCCTTGGATGCGGTCTTTGTGCGGACGTGTGTCCGACTTTGTCTATTAAAATCAAGACCGAAAATGGAGAGTATCGTCCTCATATCGAATCCTCTACGTGCAATAATGCCAAAGGTTGTCATAGGTGTTCGACGGTTTGCCCTGGTGTCGGCGTTGCTTTAAATGCTATTGGACAAGAAAAGTTCGGAAATACAGATGAGTGCAAACACCATAAGCTTATAGGTTCCTATTCTAAAGCTTATTCTGGCTATGCTCTTGATTATGAAACCCGTTTTCACGGAGCGTCTGGTGGCCTGCTGACTGCGTTTGTTGCATTTTTGCTAGACAAGGGGTATATCTCAGCTGCTGTCGTTGCAGAAAACGACTTGTCTCAACCATTCTTAAATAAGACTGTTTTAATCCATAATTCCAAAGATCTTTACAAAGCTCGATCTTCAAAGTATTGTCCTGTGACATTCGAGGGCATCGTTAAGCAGATAAAGGAAGAATCAGGAAAGGTTGTTATTGTTGGTTTGCCGTGTGCAATGCAGGGATTTAGAAAATATGAAAAAATAGATGCCAAATTTAGGGATAAAATTTTTGGCCTGTTTGGGCTATTTTGCTCTTGTGGACGATCGTTTAATTTGACTGAATTTGTTTTTAAACAAAGAGGAATTGACAAAGCCAAATTAAACTATTTCCAGTATCGAGATGAAGGCTGTCTTGGTTCTCTTATTGCCAAAACAGATAAGGTTTATAAAGAAGAATTCCAAAACTATTATCATCCGCTTCGCAGTTTCTTTATTCCAAATAGATGTCAGTTCTGCATAGACCATTATTCCGAACTTGCCGATCTATCTTTCGGTGATATTCATTATGGAAAATATAAAGAAGACAAAGTAGGTGTTAACTCTCTCGTTATTCGCAATATGAGTTTTGAAGCCCTTTTGAAAGATGCTGCTTCAAGTGGTTATTTACATCTTGATGATTTGTCTGAAGAAGAACTTGTAAAATGCCAGGCTTCGGCTCCTAAGAAAAAAGGACGTGTTGGCGGAGTGTTGAAATTCGCTAAAGCCATCGGTCTTAAAACTCCTGAATATGATGTCAAGCTGACGAAGTTTGTATATTGGAAATCTATTGCGTATTATTTATTTGCTAAAAGTCAGATGTTTGTTGGTCGAAGACGGTATTTGTGGTGGATTATCCCGTTGTTTATGAAGAAGGGAAAGGTTGATTAATATGGAAACGCAAAAACGAAAAGTTGGTGGTGTTGTTATAATGCGTCCGAATCATAATAATTACGGAACGTCATTACAGGGATTTGCCACTATTAAGGTTATCGAAAAACTTGGTTACCCTTTTCGGATCATTCGATACAATAAAAAGCGTTCTATAAAAGAACTGCTTTTGACATTGCCTGGCCTTCTGCGTAGTGGTGCTTTACAACAGTTTCTCAAAGGGCGTGAAAGACGAAAATTTAGACAAACTCATCCTGAATATGCTAATTTGGTAAAAAAAAGAACTGATACTGTCAACAAGTTCAAAGATAAATATTTTGAACCGTTATGCGATTATTATACCGGATGGAATGCCCTGAAAAATGGCTCGAAAAATTATGATATCGTTTTTGTTGGAAGTGATCAGGTTTGGAGCCCAATGAGCCTTTATGCAGGCTTTTACAATTTGATGTTTGTGGACGAGTCTGTTCCTCAATTTAGCTATGCGAGCAGTTTTGGAAAATCCTTTATTATGAAACATCAGAAAAAGGGTGTTGCGAAATTTCTTAATAAAATGGATGCTATCGGTGTTAGAGAAATAAGGGGAAAAGAGATTGTTGAAGAATTGACTTCGAAAAAAGCAACTGTTGTTGCCGACCCTACTCTATTGCTTTCACAATCTGATTGGATCGAAACCATATCAGCATCAACAGCGAAGATAGATTGTCCATACATCCTTTGCTATATGCTAGGTCCACGAGAAGACAATCGAAAGGCTGTAATTGAATTGTCTAAGCAGACGGGGCTGAAAATAGTTGTTTTTCGACATATGGATTATTATGAACCCGCTGATGAACATTTCGGAGACATCCCCATCTATGATGCAGACTGTTTGGATTTTGTCAAATTACTAAGTAATGCTGAATATGTTGTTACGGATTCGTTTCATTGTTCGGTGTTTAGCATTTTATTCCATAAGAACTTTTTGACTTTTTATCGATTGAAACCGACGGATAAAAGGTCGTCTCATAGTAGGATTGATAGTTTGCTTTCCTTATTTGGATTGCAGGATCGTATTTGTACTTTAGACGAGAGCGACTGCAATTTATTAGATAAAATAAATAAAATGGTTGATTGGAATACTGTGGATCAAAATCTTGAAAAATATCGCACTAATTCGCTAGCATTTTTACAAGAATGTTTAGAAATGAAAAAATAAGCAAGGAGCTTGAAATGGTTATTGGCTATACAACCGGTGTTTATGATATGTTTCACATTGGACATTTGAACATACTCAAACGGGCGAAGGAGCAATGTGATTATCTCATTGTCGGTGTATCTACCGATGAATTAGTTCAACATGATAAAAATAAGACTCCTGTAATTCCTTTTAGTGAACGGATGCAGATTGTCGAAGCTATTCGATATGTAGACAAGGTTGTCCCTCAACCTGATAAGAATAAAATGGCCGCCTGGGAAAAACTGCATTTTAACAAGATGTTTGTCGGCAGCGATTGGCAAGGAACCCCTCAGTGGCTCGGTTTCGAAAAACAGTTTGCACAGGTCGGTGTAGAGATTGTTTATCTGTCGCATACGGACGGAATTTCATCAACGATTCTTCGCGATAAGTTGAATGAGTATGAGGGATAAATGAAAAAGGAATATACACTTAAGGATATTCAGTCAAGTATTTTGTCTGTCGCAAAGTATTTAGATGCATTCTGTAAGGAGAATGACATCAAGTATTATTTGATGGGCGGTTCTGCTCTTGGTGCTATGCGACACAAAGGTTTTATTCCTTGGGATGACGATTTAGATGTTTTCATGACTGTTGAAAACTATAAAAAATTCTTAAAGATTTTTCCAGAAAAAGGAGATTCGCAGAAGTATTTTTTGCAGCATGAAAACACTAAAGAATGGCCGTTGTTTTTAAGCCGAATTTGTTTGAATGGAACAACTGTCGTTAGTGATGAGTTTAAATTTAATATGAAACAGCATCACAATGTTTTTGTTGATATTATGTGTCTATATTCGGCTCCAGATAATGAACTGCTGCGTCGTTTGCAATACTATGCAGCACAAATGCTGCGAGTTCGGGCTCTTGAAAATGCGCATTTTCCGCAAGAAGAAAAATTAAAGTGGCTGGCGATGAAGCTTTCTCGCGTTGTAGTAAATCCGTTGACTCGCCCTTTACTTGCGAAGTTCGTACTTGCATTTGAAGGAAAGAATACGGAACAAGTTGGACATTTTTTTGGCCGAGCGCGCTATCCCCGCACAAACTTTTTTAGACGCTATATTGGAAATGGTGAATCTAGATATGTTCCCTTTGAAGATACGATGTTGCCTGTGTTCGAAAATGCGGAAGATTATTTGGTTGCCCGATTTGGAAAAAAATGGATGGAAATGCCTGACCAAAAGACGCGGGATCAGTATCCCGTTCATGCCAATTTTGTTGATTTAGAAAAAGATTATACTGAATATATAAAAGATGGAAAATGGAGCTTTTAGGCATGTTTTTTAGACGAATAAAAAAAGATTTCGAAAATATTGCGCTCATTTTCTTGGGAAGCGCGATATTTGATTTGTCAATCTTTAATTGGTTACGAAAGAAATATTACGGTAGAATAACGCATGGTAGATTTAAAAGAGTGGGACATCGTGTCGTGATAAAATCGGAGCATCTTGGTTTTTGCGGAAAGGCTTCTTTCGGAAAAAATATCATTATCAACAATAATGTAATCGTAGATCTTACCGGAAATATTTGTATTGGAGATTCCGTCATTCTTTCGGATGATGTTACGCTTTACACACACTCGCATACATATGAACAATCGGAAGAAAACGGCTGGAAACACCCTATCTGTCCCACTTCATTAAATATTGAAGATGGTGCATGGATTGGTGCTAAAAGTATAGTGTTGCCTTCTGTAAAAAGAATTGGGAGAGGTGCTATTATCGGGGCCGGATCTGTTGTTACAAAAGATGTTGATGAATATACAGTCGTTGCTGGAAATCCAGCGAAGCTGTTAAAAAAATACAAGTAATACGGGATAGATTTATGAAATACAAATTTGTTGGAATCGTTGGCCTTAACACACAAGAATTAGCTTTAATCAGGCTTTTTAGCAAAGCTGGATATACAGTGTATTGCTTTGAAGATTCTGTGGAGCATTCTTTTGGCGCTTATAGGAAATCTAGATTTGTTACAAAATCCAATTGCATTTACTACAAGAACTATGATGAACTTGTGGAGAAAATACAGGGTTTGACTTCGTCCTATACAAAAGACGAAATTCTTTTGGTCTTGGCTTACCCTCCAAGTGTATCGTATCTTAGAGAAGAACATCCGGAATTGTGGGACAAATATAATGTAATTAGCGGACCTTTGGGTGTTGTGAAAATGCTCGGGATAAAAGATCAGTGTTATGATTTTTTCAAAAAATGCGGTCTGTCGAGTAAACGCTACACTTTGCTGTCCGATTACAAAAGTGGTGATTTGTCTTTCCCGGTGATTTTGAAAAGAAATGTGGAACGCCGGGATTTGGAGTCTCGGTATAAATGCGTAAAACTAAATACTGAACAAGAACTTTTAGATTTTACTCAAACGGTGCCTGCTGAAATTCGTAATTATCTGATATTGCAGGAATGTATCGATGATGACTTTGTTGACTTGGATTGGAGAGGTTATGTTCATGGAGGCGATGTTAAGGGTTGCGCTTTGATTCAGGAACTTCGAACTTATCCAGAGGGGATTCCGACATATTTAGAAGAAATTTCTGATAGTGAAATATATGAATCTGTAACAAAGCGTATTTCCGATGTGTTGAAGTCTTTAAATTACACTGGTTTTATTGGAATAGACATTAAATACAGAAAATCGGATAAAGAAATGTATATTCTTGATGTCAATCCGAGAATCCCTGCAAGTGTGTCGAGTTGGTTATATAAGTATAAAGAAACCGATTTAATCGAGTTTTTTAAACATATAGAAAACCCTCCAATGTTGAATGCTGTCAGAACAATTAGATGGGTTAATGTGGCTAGAGATATTCAAGCTAGGGTGAAAAAGCGAGATTACTCTAATTTAATAAAATCTCTAACAGCGAAAAAGGATGTGTGGTCTTGGAATGATCCTATTCCTTTTATATTGAATGTAGCCGTAACTGTGGCTCGCTTTTTTACTCATAAATTATAGGGAGTTCGTTATGAGCGATTTTATGGGAACTTTGAAAAAAATGGGAGGCGTGAGCCTCCTAAGAGAATTTCGTAAGGAAGGAGTGCTTATTTATGCAGCTCTTCAAATGTTACTGTTGGGAAGATCGAAACCAGCTTTACATTTGCTGAGAAAGGGAATCTCAATAAAGTTAAGAGCTAAATTAGTAAAACAGTATTCTAAAGTTATAGATGCTTTCGATAAAGACTTAAAAACAAAAGAATTCGTAAAGCTTCGAAGCAATAAAGTTTGGTTTTGTTGGTTTCAGGGGTTGGATAATGCGCCTGCCTTGGTGAAAAAATGCTATGAATCTTTGAAAAAAAATCTGGTTTCAAAAGAAATAGTACTTTTGACATCTGATAATTATAAACAGTATGCTCCGAATATTCCAGATTACATTATTGAAAAGTATGAGAAGGGGCTGATTACACATACTCATTTTTCCGATATATTAAGAATTGAATTGCTTGCAGAACATGGTGGAACATGGATTGATGCCACGGTTTTTTGCTCAGGAAAAAATATCCCTGATTATATGTTGGATTCTGATTTCTTTGTGTTCCAAAATTTAAAACCCGGTGCAAATGGGAGTGTCAACACAATATCGAGTTGGTTTATAACTAGTTGCTCTAATAACGAAATTATTTTATGTACGAGAGAATTGCTTAGGAAGTATTGGAAAAAGAACAACAGATTGGTGAATTATTACCTAATTCATCATTTTGTATGTATGTCCATTAATAAATATCGAACTGAATTTGAAAGGATGACCATCGCCTTCCCTAATTCTTTCCCGCATGTTCTTTTGTTAATGCTTTTTGAACCTTTTGATCAAAGAAAATGGGATGCTGTAGTAAGCGCATGCCCTTTTCATAAGTTAGCTTACAAACGCAGCAAAGAAGAAATGGAATTGGAAGGAACTTATTTTAAACATATAATGGCTGAATAATCTTATGCCTTTTTTCGTGCGGATTTTTTTTCTCGTAATTTGTGCTTATTGCTTTGGTTGCGGAGAGGAAGGCATTCGAAATGACTCTAGTGAAATAGTAGAATCTCCTGTGTCAGAAAATGCAGAAGATTCAATAAATTATCCTAAGAATGATTTAAATTATACAGATTTGAAGATTGAACAAATAGGTTCTTCTGAAAATGGTTTTGTGTTTTTTACCGATACTCATATCAAGAGAAATAAATTAAAATCAACAGCTATTATTGAAACCATTTTAAAAAAAACAAAAATAAAAAGGGTTGTATGGGGAGGGGATGCGATAACTGCATTTGGTCCTCAAGAAAGTCTTTATGACGAATGGAATGTCCAAAGTAAATCTTTCCAATCCATTAGGTTGCATGGCAAGCTTTATCTTGTTCGGGGCAACCATGATTTAACCAAAAAAAATAAAAAAAGTAAGTCGCGAATCACTTTGTCGCAGAGTGATGTGAAGCGCTTGTTTATGGATAATATGGAAAATGATGTTATAATGAATCAAATGGATTCGTTGGGGATGTATTACTTCTTTGATGATGAAAAAAATAAAATTCGTTATATCATATTAGAAAGCTATTTTACAGAAGAAGACGCCAATGGAAATAATAAGATTGTTGCTGGAGCGACTTCTAAACAGATTTCTTGGATCGCAAAAAATGCGGTGCTGAAAACACCTCCGAATTTTGGAATTGTCTTTGTTATGCATGCTCCTGTAATGACTCTATCGGAAAAATTTACAAAAGAAATGCAATATATTGCCAAAATGATAGAAGCAATTTCTTTGAAAAAAAAAGTTGATATTGAAGATGAAACATATGATTTTTCTCAATTGATAAATGTTGAGGTATTAATGGTTCTTTCTGGACATATACATCATGATATGCAAACCTTTTTGCACGGCACATTGCATGTAACATCTGCTAGCGATGCTAATTATAAAGATTATTGTAGAGATCCTTTTTTGCATCAGTGCGTAAGTCGTAAAGGAAATAAAGCTTCGTGCATTGACGTTTTTTCGTTTGATCTTGAAAAGAAAATCATTAGTGCTGTTCGATTCGGTCTTGGTGGAAATCGAATTTTTCATTTATCTCCAGTGGAAATCGCTGTTGGAAAAACGACTGAATTGCCAACGTCTTTAAGCCCTACTGATCAGTGGGTGAGTTATAATGCAGAGGGCAATCTTTATAAGAAATCTGCTTGGACAATAAAAAATGACATTGTGAGTGTTTCGGAAAACGGACGTGTTACTGGTTTGCAACGTGGAACCGCTGTTGTTTTTGCACGAGATAGTCTTGAAAATAGGGAATTTTACAATGTGTTGGTTAAGTAAAAATGGTTCCATTTTTAGGCATGTTTGTGTATTCCGTTGAATAAATGTTCAAAAAATATGGTGATATGTTTTAGATTCCCTATCATTCTGTTTTTTTTGTCGTATATATGTGCATGTTCGCAGGATGACGAACAAACTATAGCCTTTATAGGCGATTCGCTGGTTGCTAGATGGGATCTGCAGGAGTATTTTCCGTCTTATAAAACAGAAAATTATGGGGTTTCTGGTAGTGGGATTGCGCATATTGAGGATTATCGGGGCTTTTTTTCGGGGGAGGAAGTCGTTGTGATAATCGGCACGAATGACTTGAAACGAATAAAGTCAAATGAGTTGGAGTATGCGGTGCGTTATGTAGATGCCGTATTACAATTGGGGGCAGGAAAGGTTTATCTGTATTCAATTTTTCCTCGTTCTTTTAAAAATGATCCAAATTCTATAAATAACAAGATTTTGCGAATAAACAATTATATAAAGTCAAAAATCGATTCAACGAAAATCATTTATATTGATGTATTTGATGATTTGTCGAAAGGCGATTCAATAGACATGCAGTATTCCTATGACGGCTTACATTTGAGTACGTATGGGTATGAACTAATTAGTTCTCGGTTAAAGGATTTATTATAATGAAAAAGCTATTTGTTATAATAGTTTTATTATTTGTTCATTCTGTTTCTGCTCGGGTTCATTTGTGTCTTCGCGATAGTCGTTATCTTGGTGTTGGCTATCATTTTTTAGATAAGTTTGACTTGAAGTTGGAACATAGTATGTTTCCCGAAAAACTCAGTTTTCAGTATATTCGAGCGAATGCAGAAGCTAATTTCTCTATAGAGTATTTGGTGATATCGTATAAACTCTATTCTGGAATGTTGTATAATCAGAATTTCTATGATGTTGGCGCTGATTTAAAAATGAATTACACTTTTATAAATAGGATAGACCTGTTTGCTGATGTGAATCCCCATTACGATTCTGGTTACGAGTTCGAAACAAATTATGGTGTAGGGGGGAGTGTGAGGGTATACAAGGGAATGGGACTTATCGGACAATACACGACTGTTCCTGAATACAGAATGTCGGAGAAGAGAATTCGCGCAGGATTTATTTTCAAGGACAACAATCTGAGTGTGTCTCCCATAATGTCAATCCCAGCAAAAAAAGATTTTAAAAGTATGAGAGTGCTGGTGTCAATGGATTACACGTTATAGCTTCAAACGCTTTCCCCAAAATTACTGCTTATCCAATTATTTCTCGCTTTTATCCAGTTTTTCAGTGTATCAAGGGATTCTTACCCTCTTAGAGGAATTTGCGAAAGAAAATATACGTTACCAAATTTTAAATTCCCGTTGCTTCTTTCAGGTCAAAATCCTCGCCAAGAAAAAAGTTGCGGAGTCGCTACGCGCCCCCGCAACTTTTTTTTGTGAAGAACGCGCCGGGGTATTGACAACCGCCCCGCGTTAGTGTATATTTAATAGTGAACAAATGTGCATTATATTGATGTGCGTCCTAATATTGAGGTGAGAAAGAATCTTTTATGTCTGAGAGGAATATTGTTTCGTTAACTAGACGTTCCTTCTTATTTTTTTTGTTATTATTTGGATTGAAGGAATTCATAATATGCAGATTAAACTTGATAATGTTGGAATTGTAAAAAACTCGTCGATTGATATTAACGGGTTGACTGTGATTACTGGTGCAAACAACAGTGGAAAGTCTACTGTGGGGAAGGCTGCTTATGCGTTAGTTCGTAGTGTGGAAAACTATGAATTTAAAGCGATGATTGATAGATTTGATTATGCGGTTTCTCATTTAAAGGAAATACCTAACTTTTTCCCTATAAATGTAAAAACCGCATTGAAATCGCTTTCTAAGTCAGACCCGACTCTAAAACCAGTCTTTGTGGATACAATGTTGTTTAGAGAGTTCGAAGTTTCTGAAATTGATAACTTCCTTCTTGCGTTTAAACAGTCTTTGATGTTACTTAACTTTGAAAAAATAAAAGAAAGCGGTGGCTTGTTTTGGGAATTGTTGGAAAATAAAAGTTATACATCAGAAAAATTTGAGAGTGATAAGGAAAAGTCGTTAGCTTTTATTGATGAAATTATTCGAAAAATTAATGATGATCCTGATTTAGAGAACTATATAAATGAAGCTGTACGAACTCAACTTGATATAGAATTCTCTGGTCAGGTGGCTCCCGTCAAAGATCCTACTTCAAAAGTTTCTATTGAAATAACATCGAATGATCAAAGATGTATGCATGTGGTTTTGCAGGAGGGTGGGTATCCGGAAGGCTTCCGCAAGGTCCTTGATCGGAAGCCTTATTCTAATGTGTTTTACATTGATGATCCATTTGTTGTCGAGGATGATTATCAATTTTCGAAGATTGCTCTGTCTGCACAACAGACACGATCATTTATTAATTCAAACGTAATACTTCGTCATAGAGATGAATTGCGATATCACTTGAATAATTTGCAGGATGTGAATGTTTGGGGAAAAGTTCAGGCGTTAGCGAAATTTAAGCAAATTTCGGATCGAATGAATGCTGTTTTGCCGGGAACATTTGTTTCGGAAAACAAAGCAAAGTTCTATAAAGGTGATGATGGCGCAAAACTGGATATCTCAAATCTGGCGACGGGCGCAAAAATGTTTTCAATCCTAAAAATGCTCATTATGTCAGGGGATATTACTGAAAGGACTCTTTTGATTCTTGATGAACCTGAATGCCATTTACATCCGGACTGGCAGAATAAGTTTGCCGAAATAGTTGTTCTTCTTGTAAAGGAAATCGGGTGCCATGTGCTTTTGACAACGCATAGTCAGAATTTTTTATTGGCCTTGGATGCAATGTCACGTATCCATAAAATCAAGGACCGTTCAAATTTTTACCAGGCGGTAAAAAGCGGTAATTCTGTTGTTAATTATGTTGACGTTTCGCAGAATTTAAAGCCTATTTATGCGGATTTCGTAAAGGGCTTTTCTGAAATGAAAAATCTTTACGATAGTATTGTGAATTTGTGACAGATTCGTGGGTGTGGGCTTTATGTCTGTTGTATTATCTAGTTCGGCAGAAGAATATTTGGATTCGTTGTGGAAGAAATATAAAAGCACTATTGCTGATATCTCGAAATCAGATGATGGTTCTTTTGGTATTGATTCTGATATTGAAGGTTGGAATTTTGATAAGATAAGTGATAGCTTTTTCCCAAAACAACATGCATACTCTGCCGATGGGATTTTCTTGCGTTCTAAAAGAATCTGCTTTGTGGAGTTTAAATCCGGTTTTGAAAAACTGATAAATGAATCTAACTTTAATCCTTCATTGACAGTATGTCCCAAAATTAGTGGCCAACCATGCGAAGATTATGGTGAATTATTAAAGGAAAGAGATCGATATAAAAATAAGGAACTGCAAGAAAATATTCAGCTTAAAGCAGTAGAAAGTTTCCATACGTTTAAAAACTTAATGTGTCCGAGTATTGATAAGCAAACGGAGAATACAACTGAATGCTTGCTGGTTTTTTATGCGGTAATTGATGGCGAAAATTCTGAAAATGAAATATATGAAAAAATAGGCGCGGATATGGGCGGTGTAGATGTCTCAGATACAAATTATTTCGCAAAATTAAAGTCTTGCTTGATTCGTTTTAGAAAACCAGATTTATGGTATGATGAAATTGATGTTCTGAGCGTTGGCCAATTTTTGAATAAGTTTGGCGCGTAAGTGGTAATTATCAACTCCATAATCTCGCTCTCGGGTGCCTTCTCGCCCCATATCTGCAACTTGGCGGGGATTTCCGTTTCGCGGTCCTTGATTTCGCGGCGGTTTTCGGTCTCGATGACTATCCGCGGGATGCCCGCGTAGGGATATTCCGTGTCGTCCAGGGGGATGTTTCGCCCCCGTTTATATTGCCGACGGACTCGCTGTTGCTGCAGGCGGTGAACGCGCATATGGCAATCGCGATGAATAAGCCCGCTAGGATCTGTAGGGGGAGAAGTGGCTTTTTTGAGCGCGTTGCCGTCATAGGGGTTCTGTAGATAACGGGGTAAAGATTGGAAATTTTATATCTGCATCTGCGTTAGGCCTCCAGCCACTTGCAGCTTTGCCTGCTTAGTGGCTATGGCCTTGCGTTAGGGATGGAAGCCCGTAGGGCCGGGAGGGCCGCTCGTCAAATGCACTCGGCCCTCTAGGCGGGGAAGCCGTGGGGTGACGCCACGGCTTCGTGCCGCGAGAGCCCGCCCCCGGCCCTGGCCGGGGAACCGCCCCGATCCTGACTTAGGTCCAATAGAGGGGGTTGACTCAAATGGCTGATTTTCATATTTTTGGGGATAAGGTATCGCATGCCTGCATTTAAACCATTGTTCGGCAAGGATGTCCTGAGGTAGTGTCAAGGGTTTTTCGCAAAAATAGTTTGTTCCAACATCAGATCTGGGCTACATTTCCGTCCTTTTCCTGTTCCCGTTTCAGCTCGTTCTCCTTTTTCATCTCGTAGAGATGCTTCATGTTCAGGTATCTCTTGGTACCCCATTCCTTCGTGGCGATATGCCTTAGCCTGGCGCACACAAGCATCAGGGCAGATTCCCCGTCCGGGAAGCAACCCACAACCCGTGTCCTTC
>JAEEGL010583221.1_pt1 | contig 25629 bp, 13 predicted proteins | sample 9134231 | NCBI WGS metagenome assembly JAEEGL01 (sample SAMN16246548, study PRJNA631951) | gut metagenome | biome: gut microbiome; feature: rumen; material: fiber-attached | host: Bos | place: Iran: Karaj | collected 2018-10
ATAGAATGTGGCCGGAATATGTTAAGACGGTCTATGACAGGCTTCTCGGAGACCTAAACCTTAAACCAGAAGAAGTACCCTTGCTTGCCGGAGAAGTCGTTATCGCGGACGGTAAAGGCCTTTGCAGAAGTATGAATGCTATTATCGACGATTTGCCGAAAACGCTTCATACTTCGCACGTCGTATCGGCGGAAGGCCTTACCAATGCCGCTGATAATCTTCACTTTGATGCAGCCGGTTACAGAGAACTCGGCAAACGTTACGGTGAAAAAATGTTGCCGCTCTTGGGCTACGAAGTTTATAAAGAGGTGAAAATCCCCGAAGACGCAAAAACAGCCGAAAACGCCATTCCGGGCAAAAAGTTTCCGATGGTAGATACTCACAACCGCGCTTATTTTCAAATTAATGCACCTAACGCAAAGACCGTTCAGACCGATATTTGCGGTAAAAAATACGATATGGTAAAAAACGACAAAGGAAGTTGGACTTGCGTTACAGACTCTCTTGCACCGGGTTTCCACTATTATTTTATGTTGGTTGACGGCGTTCAAGTCGTAGACCCGAATGTTGACACTTATTTCGGCTGCAATCGTTTGGCTGGCGGTATTGAAATTCCCGAAGGCAAAGAGGGTGATTATTATCGTCCTAAGAAAAATATTCCTCACGGTCAGGTTCGTTCGTTCCAGTATTACTCTAACGCAAAACAAGAATGGCGCAGAGCAATGGTTTATACCCCTGCAAGTTACGAAACTAATTTCAAGAAAAAATATCCCGTGCTTTATCTTCAACACGGTATGGGCGAGGACGAAACCGGCTGGACAAAGCAGGGATTTGCTCAAAATATTCTTGACAACTTAATCGCAGAAGGCAAAGCCGTTGAAATGATTGTAGTTATGGAAAGCGGCGACGTTAAAGCACCGTTTGATTTCCGCAACGGAGGTCCTAACACAGCCGAGCGCAGCACATACGGCGCATCTTTTTATAAAGTGATGATTGAGGATTTGATTCCGCAGATTGACAAAAACTTCCGCACACTCACCGATAAGAAACATCGCGCTATGGCGGGTTTGTCTTGGGGCGGACATCAGACTTTTGACGTAGTTTTAACGCATCTTGACATGTTCTATTACATGGGTGCATTCAGCGGTGCAATTTTCGGTCTTGACGCAAAACAAAACTATGGCGGCATATTGTCAAGGGCAGACGAGTTCAACAAACAGATAAAATACATGTTTCTTGGCATCGGAAGTCAGGAAAATTTCGGTACTGACAAACTCGTTGAGCATTTAAAGAGTTTCGGTGTTAATCCGCAATATTACGTTTCGCCCGACACACATCACGAATGGCTTACTTGGCGCAGATGTCTGAAAGAATTTTTACCGAACATTTTTAAATAGTATTTACTGACATATTGACACTATAACATTTGTTAACCCGGTCTTAAAAAAAGAGTTTTTAGGCCGGGTTATTTTTTTTGTAGTGTGTTAAATACAACCATTCTTAATGTTAAATAAATGTTTCGTAAAACGGATAATTTTTCTATTTGAAACAAAAATACAAAAAAACACGGCATTTTGTTACTAAAATGTAAACTTTTGAAACATTCAGATTAGTCTGTCTAAGGTTTTTGTGTTAATTTCACACTGCAAAAAAATACAAAAGGATTGTTAAATTTTTTAAAAAAGCGGAGGTAAAGAAAAATAATGAAAGAAACTTAAAACAAATTATTTTTTTAGTATATGACAATTTGTCAGTCTAAAAAAGAGTTAAAGAAAAACATTAAAACATTAAAAGGTATTTTAATTTAATCTCAATTTTTTATTTTTTATGAAAGACAAGTTAAACAGAAAAGTCTGCTCCTTTAATCTGAGGGCGGTTTTGCTGACAATGATGTTAACATTGTTCTGCGGATTGCTTTCGGCACAGGCTCAGACCAAGCAAATCACGGGAACGGTTACCGACGAAGCCGGACAACCGTTGCCAGGTGTTACCGTGATGGTGGAAGGCACCACCTCAGGTACGATTACCGATTTGGACGGTAAATATCAAATTACCGTTCCTAATGGTGCAAAACTCGTTTTCTCGTTTATCGGTTATGAAAACGTTACGATGGTGGCTACCAACAACCTCAAAGTAACGATGTCCGAAAACACAAAGGAGATTGACGAGGTTGTCGTTGTCGGTTACGGACAACAAAAGAAAGCATCAGTCGTAGGTGCTATTACGCAGGCAAATGCCGAGGTTTTGCAGCGTACTACTGGTGTCAGCGACCTTGGTACGGCTCTTACCGGTAATCTTCCCGGTCTTGTAACCATTCAATCTACCGGTATGCCCGGTTCGGAGAACCCTTCGATGATTATTCGTGGTTCAAGTTCTTGGAACGGTTCCGACCCGCTCGTTCTTGTAGACGGTATCGAACGTCCTATGTCGAGTGTGGATATTTCGTCAGTAGAGAGTATTTCGGTTTTGAAAGACGCATCGGCTACCGCAATCTATGGTGTTAAAGGTGCTAACGGTGTTGTTATCATCACAACAAAACGTGGTAAAGAAGGTCGTGCACAAATCAACGTTTCTGGTTCTACTACATTAAAAGTGGTATCAAAACTTCCCGGTAAACTTGATTCTTACGATGCTCTTATGGCAACCAATAGGGCTATCGAGCACGAACTCAACCTCAATCCCGACTCTTGGAAGGATATGAACTCACAAGAGTTTATCAACAACTACCGTTATCGTGATGCTAACGCAACTGACGAGTTCGGTAATTTGCTTACAGAGCGTTATCCTAATGTAGATTGGCAAGATTACTTGTTCAAAAACTATGCAACTGCACAGACCGCCAACGTTTCAGTAATGGGTGGTAGCAAGGTAGTTCGTTATTTCTCATCAGTGGATTATGCTCATGAAGGCGACCTTTTTAAGGATTTTGAAAATGCCAGAGGTTATAAGTCAGGTTACAACTACAACCGTGTTAACGTACGTTCAAACCTCGACTTCAATATTACAAAGTATACAGTATTGAAAACGAACCTCGCAGGAAGCGCGGCTATACAACGTACTCCGTGGTCTAACTCAGGTTATTCTTCAATGGGTGAATGGCAGTTGGCTCAGCAGTGGGCAGGTGCTTACAACATTGCACCGGATGTATTCATGCCTCGATATGCTGATGGTTCTTGGGGAGCAAACCTTGACCCCGTTACCTCAGGTTATTCAAATGCAACTAACTCTGCTGCTAATGTGGGCTTGGGTGGAAACCAAAGAAAAACCACTACCAACATCGCTACCGACCTTATTTTGGAGCAGGACTTGAAGTTTGTTACCGAAGGTCTTTCTTTTACAGGTATGGTTTCATGGGATAACAGATTCGAGGAAACCGGCCGTGGTATCAACGACCTTTATCACAATCCTCGTTACAAATCAATTGACCCGAAAACTGGTATAGTTTATTACGATCCTGCTGACAACAAAGAAAAGTCTAACGAGTTTGACTATACAGACCCGATTGCTTGGTCTACTGGTAACGGACAACTTAATAGTTGGTCTACTTTCCGTCGTTTCAACTATCAGTTCCGTCTCAACTACGACAAGACTATCGGAAAACACAACTTTACAGTCATGGGACTTTTCGAGCGTCAGGAGAATACTTCTGGTTCAGATATTCCCGCACGTCGTGAGAACTGGGCGTTCCGTGTAACCTACAACTGGAACAGCAAATACTTTGCTGAATACAACGGCGCATACAACGGTTCTGAAAAATTCTCTGAGGACAACCGTTTCGCATTCTTCAACTCAGGTGCTATTGGTTGGACAATCTCTCAGGAGTCTTTCATGGACAACCTTCGTGAAAGCGGTATTATCAACAACTTGAAATTGCGTTTGTCTTACGGTGAAATCGGAGACGATAACGTTTACAAACGTTGGCTTTATGCTTCAACATGGGCTTTGGGTACTGCATTCGGCGGATCTGAATCGTCAGCACTTATGAGAGAAAAACCAAGAGGAGGCGATGGTAAGAGTCCTTATCAATTCTATCGTGAAAACACCGTTGGTAACCCCGATGTACATTGGGAGGTTGTTAGAAAATTCAACGTTGGTCTTGATTATGGTTTCTTGAACGATATGTTTAGAGGTTCGGTTGAGTACTTCCGCGACAAGAGAACTGACATCCTTGTAAACGGCGATCAACGTGCTATTCCGGCTTACTTCGGTCAAGACGCTCCGACTGCTAACCTTGGAGAAGTTAAGTCTCACGGTTTTGAAGTTGAACTCAAATTCAACAAAGATATCAAAGCAGTTAAAGGTCTTAACGTTTGGGCTAACCTTAATATGAACCATGCTGAAAACGAAATCATCGTAAAAGATGACCCCGAATTTTATCCTTCTTACCGCAAGCAAGCAGGATATGCAATCGGACAAACTCGTTCATTTATTGACGGTGGTTTTATGCAGACATACGATGACGTTTATGCTTCTCCGGCTTATGATGCACAGGAAGAAAACAAGATTCCTGGTGATTATTATATCGTGGACTTCAACGGTGATGGCGTTATCAACAACGATGACTCTGCTCCCGTTTATTATTCGGGTACTCCGCAAAACTCTTACAACGCTACCCTTGGTGTTAACTACAAAGGCTGGTCGGTATTCGCTCAGTTCTATGGCGTAAACAATGTAACTCGTGATGTTCCGCTCGGCTCTTTTGGTAACAACCGTATGCACAACGTTTACGACAACGGTACATGGTGGGCTGACGATCATGAGGGCGCAGAAATGAGAACTCCGAGATGGAATACTCAGTCTGGCGTTTACGACGGATTGCAATATCTTTATGATGGTTCGTATCTCCGTTTGAAAAACCTTGAAATCGCTTATACATTCCCCAAACTTACTTTGGGTCGCTACAACTTCAAGGACGTTAAAATTTATGTCAGCGGCAACAACCTTTGGGTATACACCAAGATGCCTGATGACCGTGAGTCAAACCTCACCGGCGGCGGAAACACTGGTCAGTATCCTACTGTGAAACGTTTTACGCTCGGTCTTAAATTCTCATTGTAAAAAAATCGAAGAAAGTAAATTATGAAAGGTATTTTAAAAAATATATTGGCTTCAAGTGCACTGCTTTTCGCGATGGGTTCAACGAGCAGTTGTACAGATTATCTTGACAAAACGCCCGATTCGGACGTTTCGGCAGAGGAAGCCTTCAAAAACTTCAACAATTTCCAAGGCTTTGTTGAAGAGATGTACAATTGTATTCCGCACAAGGAGACAATGTACTGGAACACCACTTTCAACTGGGGCGAGGACGAAATGTACAATTCGAACTCAAACTACCATGTTGCAAAAGTGATGGACGATGGTAACTTCCGTGCATATTTTACATGTTGGGGCGGAAACCTGAGTTACCTTTACGGTACTAATACCAAACATTCATCTACGGACAGGTTTGACCACCACATTTGGAATGATGCGTTCTATTGCATTAGAAAATGTAACCTCGGTATTGAGAACATCAATCTTCTTACGGAGGCCAATCAAGAGCAGAAAGACGCGGTTTTGGGACAACTTTACTTTTTCCGCGCATGGTGGCACGAGGAATTGATGATTTATTTGGGCGGTATTCCTTATATTGACAAAGTATTGAACGGCGGTGAGAAACTCACACTTCCGCGTCCTACGTTTCAGGAGTGCGCGAAACTTGCTGCTCAGGATTTTGCCAAGGCTGCTGAATTACTTCCTAACGATTGGGACAAATCGGCTGCCGGAGCCGCTACAAAAGGTGCTAACGAACTTCGTATAACCAAGTCTACTGCTTTGGCTTATCAAGGTAAGATGCTCCTTTGGGCTGCAAGTCCGCTTGCTGAAAACGGTGCGCAGACCGGTGGTCATAATACATTCAAATACAACACCGAACTCGCTGCTCAGGCTGCTGAGGCTCTTGGAAGCGCAATCTCGTTGATTGAAAGCGGTCAAACACCTTACGCTTTGGCTGAATATCTCTACGGTGATGCTTCTGACCCGACGGAAAACAAACCGAACGACCTTTTCAACCATACAAAGGCTCAGGGTTCTACAACCAATTATAGCGATATTTTCTACACTGTTTCTGACGGTTGGAGACAACCCGGTACTTGTGAGGCTATGTTGAGAGGTACTCCTTTTGGAATCAACGACGCACGTTGGGGTTTCGCTACCGTTTGGGGTCCTCAGGACAACTCGCTCTGCTATGGTTCAGAAATCCGTATGCCCACCGCAAACTATGTTGACTACGCTTACGGTACAAAAGACGGTTATTTAATCATGGACGAAAAAGGTAACTACACCGAGCATTTTGATCCTAAACATCCGTTCAAAGACCGCGACAACCGTTTCTACCACGACATCGTGTTTGACGGTGAAAAATTTATCACCGCCGGTAACGACGGAACATACAAGGATCTCGTATACTGCACACTTTATTCCGGCGGTATTATGAGAGACAACGTAAAAGGCAGTATGACAGGTTATTTCACTCAGAAACTCGTTCCTCATCAGTACAATCAGGTTGACGACTGGGGCGGCTACGGAAAAGCATTCTCTTGCTATCTTCCTTATATGAGGGTTGCTGACGTTTACCTTATGTATGCTGAGGCTGGTTCGGCTGCTTCTGGTTGTCAGAATTCAACCTACAAGGCTTCAACTTGCGACAAGACTGCTGCTGACGCAATCAATGTTCTCCACAAGAGAGCCGGTGTTGCTGACATTCCGGGTGAATATCTCTCTGGTGAGGCATTTATGAATTATGTTCGTCATGAAAGAGCCTGCGAACTTGCTTTCGAGGGATTCCGTTTCAACGACCTTCAAAGATGGTTGCTCCTTACCGAGAAACCTTACACTTTGAAAAAAGCAGTTCAATTCAAGAGAGTTTCCTCTACCGAGGACGTTCAAAAGAATCCTGCTGAGGCCGAAGTTGCTGACTACAACACAAACGACGTAATTTTGGAAAGAAACTACGGTACCAAACATTACTGGTTTCCGTTCAAGGATTCGGAAGTTTACCTTTACGGCGATTTTCCGCAGAATCCGGGCTGGTAGAATTTTAAAAAGTTAACGATTGACAATTAACGGTTGACAATAAAATTTAAAGAAAAACATGAATAATTTTAAAATATATTTAGCGGTTTGCGCTTTGGCGGCGGCTGCGCCTTTTTATGCCGGCGCCGAAACCGCAAAGGCATCTGTTCCCGGTACGGAAATCGTTTCCGCTGTTAAGGACAACATTACCGTTTCAGGACAGGTTACCGATGAGCAGGGAAATCCTCTCTCAGGCGTAACCGTTGTGGAAAAGGGTACTACTAATTCAACCCTGACCTCGGCTGACGGTAATTACACCTTTACGGTAAGCGAAAACGCAACTTTGTTGTTCTCGCTTGCAAAATACAAAACCGAAACAGTCATACTTGAAGGCGCAAGCAATGTTCCGACGGTTGTTTTGAGAATCGACAAAAACGAAACAAGCGTGAACGTCGCTTTCCGTCAGGCTGAAAAGAACGAGATTCTCGGCGGTGTAGCAAGCGTTGATATTGCAAATATCATCGATCACAACTACTTCACAAACACGCTCGACAACCTTTACACTTTTGTAAACGGTTACAACGGCAATTCTTTGTGGGGTATCAGCAGAGATGTTCTTACTCTCGTGGACGGTGTTCCCCGTGAGTTGAACAACGTACTTCCCAACGAAATCGAGTCTATTACGTTCCTCAAAGGCGCACAGGCTGTTAACCTTTATGGTAGCCGTGGTGCAAAGGGTGCGATCCTTGTTACAACCAAAAGAGGTGAGATTCAGCCTTTGAAGATTACTGTAAGAGGAAACGCTGGTCTTAACGTTGACAAGTCGTATCCTGAGTATCTTGGCGCAGCCGAATACATGATGTACTACAATCAGGCGCGTAAAAATGACGGAATGGATCCGCTTTATTCTGACGAGCAGATTTATTACACCGCAGTTGGCTCAAATCCTTATCGCTATCCGGATGTAAACTTCTATTCTTCGGACTATATTAAGAAAGTTAGCAACCGTTTTGACGCAGTGGCTGAAATCAACGGCGGTAGCGAGTTTGCACGTTATTATTCTAACATCAGTTATTACGGTAACAATACTAACCTTGATTTCGGCGAGGCTAAAAATTCAAGAGTTGACCGTTTGGCTGTTAGAGGTAACGTTGATATGGACTTCAACGAGTACATTTCGGCAGGTGTTGATGCTAACATAACGATGTACAACAACAGACGTTACATTTCTAATAGCAAAGATGGCGACAATACATTGGACTATTGGGGCGTGTCTTCAAGATGGAGACCAAACCGTATATCTCCGTTTATTCCGTCTTCTTACATCAATTCTGGTGCTGCTGACGCTTTGAAACTTATCGAACAGACCGATAACATCAAAGATGGAATGTTTTTGTCAGGATCTTCTACCGATATGAACAACATTTTTGCTGATTTGTATGCTGGTGGCAAGATGAAAGAGACGATACGTCAGTTCCAGTTTGATTTTAGATTGGATTTTGACCTTTCAAAACTTCTTGATGGTCTTAGTTTCCACACTATGGCTGCATTAGACTATAATACGGCTTACAACACTTCTTTTAAAAACGATTACGCTGTATTTACCCCGACGTGGTCAAACGTTAACGGTAGCGACGAAATTGTTGACTTAAAGAAAGAAAACATCGATAAGAAAACGGGTGTTCAGAATGTTGAGGCTCGTTTCAACAACCGTACTACGACATTTTTTGCTCATTTCGACTATGACAAAAAATTCGGAAATCACTCTGTTGGCGCAATGCTTTTGGCTAACGGCTGGCAGAGAGTAAACTCTGGTTCTTACCATTCGGTTAGCAACGCCAACCTCGGTCTTGATTTGCGTTACGACTTCGCAAAACGTTATTTTGCACAGTTCACGCTTTCTTCACCGTACTCGGCTAAACTTCCGGATGATAACAGACTCGGTTTTTCTCCCTCGGCTTCTTTGGGCTGGAACATCTCTAACGAGGATTTCTTCAACAAAGACGGCTTTATTTCAAGCCTTATGCTCAGCGTAAGTGCGAGCGACTTGAAAGAGGATGTTGACATCGATGGCTACTACCTCTATAACGGTGCGTACGCAGAAGGCGGCTGGTTCTCTTGGGGAGACAACGGTCAGTCGGCTATTCAGTCAAAACGTGGTGATAACCCCGATCTCGCTTTTATTGAGAGAAAAGAACTTTCTGCAAACTTGCGTATGGGTATGGTGGAAGATAAAATCACTCTTGATTTCTCTGCTTTCAACAATGTATTTTCAGGTTTGATTTATTCTCCTGCATCAAAATACCCCGCTTACTTCTCTCACGGTTATCCTGAAACGAAGTTTATTCCTAATATCAACTTCAACGAGGATCAGAGAAAAGGTTTTGACCTTGGTATCAACTACAAGGATACTTTCGGAGAGGTTAAGTTTCAAGGTGGTGTAAACTTTTCATGCTACAAGGCTATCGCAAAAAAACGCGACGACTCTCAGTATGAAAACAAATACCAATACCGCGAAGGCACCGACCTTAATGCAATTTGGGGTTATGAGAATCTTGGATTTTACACCAAAGACGATTTCGAGTATAACGACAAAGGCGAACTCGTAGGTCTGAAAAAAGACGCAGAAGGAAACACTATTCTCCCGTCTCCGACTTTTGGTAGTGTACGTCCCGGCGATTTGAAATACAAGGATCAAAACGGTGACAACATCATTGACTCCAAAGACCAAGTTGACCTCGGCAAAAAAGGCACATGGTTCGACAATGCTTCACACGGTGCGCCTTATGTTATGGGTCTTAATTTGAGTGCAAGTTATAAAAACTTTACTCTTTATGTTTTGGGAATCGGTCAAACTGGTTATACAGACCTTGTTAACAACGCTTATTTCTATCCGGTTGGCGATGAGAAATATTCTGAAAATGCACGTGATACGTGGACTGAGCAGAATCCTTCTGCAAAATATCCCCGTCTTACAACCGGCGACGGTAGCAACAACCGTCAGGCTTCTGACTTCTGGTTGAAGAAAATTTCGAGATTCGACTTGACAAGGGTTCAGTTGACTTATGACTTCCCCGAAGCAATGTTTGCAAACAATCGCGTGATTTCGGCTATGTCAGTTTATGTTTCGGGTTCTAACCTTTTGACAATTTCAAAAGAAAGAGAATATCTTGAAAGAAACGTTGGCGGTGCTCCGCGTACGAGATTCTATAATTTGGGTGTAAAAGTAACATTCTAATTAACATGTTAAAAGAATTAAAGATGAAAAAATTATATTTGACGGCGGTTGCGGCTTTGGCTTTCTGCGCTATGACTTCGTCTTGCGATGATATGTTTGAACCCTCAATCGAAAATCAGAGAGACATTACGGCGATGTACAACGAGCCGGGTTTTGCTCAGAAACTCATCGGTAACGCATACATCATTGTATCTCAGGCATACAAGACCAATCCTGAAAGCGATATGGCAACTGATGACGCCGTTATCAACGATAGGGCTTCTAATTATAGCAAGATGGCTCTCGGTAGTTGGAAGTCGGATTCTAACCCCGTTTCGCTTTGGAACGAGTGTTATAACGCAATCCAATACTGCAACCTCTTGCTTGATAACAGCGATCAAGTGAAATGGGCGGAAAGCGATCCGCTTCTTAATCAGATGTTCAACGACCATTTCAAAGGCGAGGCTTACGCTTTGAGAGGTTTGTTCCACTTCAAACTTTTGCAGGCTCATGCCGGAAAAGTTGGTGGTACTCTTATGGGTGTGCCGATTCATGACAAGGCAGAAGATGTAAACTTTGTAAACCAAACCCGTGCTACTTTCAAGGAGTGTTATGATTTTATCATGAGCGACTTTAACAAGGCTTTGGAACTTTTGCCTTACAGATTCCGCACTATTACCGACGAAAACGACGTTGATGGAGTTCTCGCAAAATATCTTTCTAACGGCAAGGTTGTAAACGTAAGTTTCTACAATCGTGCATACGGTGTTCACCACAACGGTAAAATTGATGCCAAAGTGGTTGAGGCTTTGAAATCTCAGTTGATATTTATGGCTGCTTCTCCTGCTTTTGCTGACGGTAACACTGGTGCAACATGGCAGGCTGCTGCTGAGGAGACTGCAAAGGTTCTCGAAAAATCAAAACAAAAATGGACTCTTGATGCCAAAGGTTTTGATTGGTTTGAGAATATCGGCTCTTACAAGGCAACCGAAGAACATTCGGAAGTTTTCTGGCACAACGGCTCTGTTGAAGACAACAACTCTTTGGAAGGCAACAACTTCCCGCCGTCTCTCTATGGTAACGGACAGATCAACCCGACGCAGAATCTTGTTGACGCATTTCCTGCTAAAAACGGTTTCCCGATTACGGATGCTCGTAGCAACTACGATCCTAAAAATCCGTATGACAATAGGGATGCTCGTTTGAAAACCTACATTATCTGCAACGGTGATAGTTATGCTTCGGGAACAATTGACACCAGAAGCGATGGAGATAATCTCGATGCTCTCAATAGGGAGAACAAGAAGTCTACTCGTACCGGTTACTATTTGAGAAAACTCATGAACCCGAACATCAACCTCAACCCGACCTCTAAGACTACGGGTTCGCACCTTGTTGCGAGAATCCGTTACACGGAGTTGCAACTTAACTTTGCTGAGGCTGCAAATGAGGCTGTTGGTCCCAAAGGTACTATTGCCGGTCATTCTGCTTACGATGTTATCAAAGCCATTCGCGAGAGAGCAGGTATTACCGATGTAACGTATCTTGACGAGTGCGCCGCTTCACCGGATGCTTTCCGCGAACTTATCCACAACGAGCGTCGTCTTGAACTCTGTTTCGAGAACAAACGTTTCTGGGATCTTCGTCGTTGGAATACTGATTTAGCAAAAATCAACGAGACCGCAAAAGGTGTTAACATCACCAAAAACGCTGACAATTCGCTCAATTTCAACGTTATCGATGTTGAAAACAGAGAATACTCGAATTATCAGTATTACGGTCCGATACCTTACAGCGAAATTGTTAAGTATTCTGAATTGCAACAGAATGACGGTTGGCAGTAGTTTTTATTGTAAAATTAAAAATTAAAAATTGAAATTAACAAATTGGAAATATGAAAAATTTGTACAAATATATTTCAGTTTCTTTGTTGGCTATGGCGGGATTAACATCCTGCCACAATGCCGACATTGAATTTGATGATTACGAGGGCGGAGTATCGGTTTATTTTGCTCATCAGACGCCAAGACGTACCCTCGTTATGGGCGAAGATACATACAACACCGACCTCGACAACGCTCATAAATGCAAAATTGCGGCTACAATGGGCGGTGCATATGAAGGTAAGAACATCAAAGTTAATATCCGAGTTGACGAATCGCTTTGTACTAATCTTTATAGAGAGGATGACGGCTCACAAATGTTTGCAATGCCGGAATCTTATTATCAACTCAGTTCTAATGTTTTGGATTTTGGCGGAGAATTTACCGGTGCGGTAGAGGTTTCGTTTACTGACGAATTTTTTAACGACCCGAAAGCAATCAGCGGTAACTACATTATCCCCGTGGTAATGGAGTCGCAGACCGGTGCTAAAAGAATTCTTGCCGGAGAATATGACACCGAAACTATTCCTACTGCACCCTCGCGTCTTAGCGATAAGTGGTCAGTTGTGCCGCAAGACTACACCTTGTTTTGCGTGAAATATATCAGCAAATTCGAAGGTTTTTTCTTGCGTAATGTTACCGAACTTAACGGTGCTGCACAGAGCCGTGAGGCCGGCAAAACTTGTCTTGACGACCCGATTGTAAAAACCAATACGTTGGGACTTTACAAGGTGTCTTACAAGCCTGAGAATTATGAGTTGATTTTAACGTTTGACGCTAATCAGGCATGTACGGTTTCTGCTCCTGATGGTGCAAATTATACCGTAAGTGGTAGCGGCGAATACAGAGACCACGCTGAAATCAAGGCTTGGGGCGACAAAGACCGTGATGCTCTCTATTTGAATTACACCGTTAGCGACGGAGGAAACAATGTTTCTGTAAAAGAAACTTTGATTCTTCAACGCAGGGGTGTAAAACCAGAACCTTCTATCAAATATGTTGTTAAATAGCAAACAGACTGAAAATTATTATGAAACAGTATAGATATTATTATTTGGCGGCACTTTCGCTGGGGCTTTTGTCCTCTTGCGCCGACGATTTGACACAGAATTTGGCAGTGGAAAATGTTCCGCTGTCAGTTCAGGTGATGGAGGAACTCAACAGACTTGACCCCTTGAAATCATACAAAACGGCTTCTAATATGTCGTCTGATTTCAAACTTGGAGGTGCGGTTTCAGTTGATGATTTTGCAAAGGGCGGCAATATTGGTGCTCTTGCGGCTGCAAACCTTGACGAGGTTGCCTCTAAGGCTGAATTGTTGTATGGAAATTGTGTATCAGACGATGGTACAACAGATTTCGGTAAGGTTGTTTCTTTTGTTGACGCTGCTAAAAAGGCTAATGTCGGCGTTTTTGGCTCGGCTCTTATCTCTAACACAAATCAAAGACCGAAATATTATCAGAGCCTTTTTGAAAAAAGAGGGGAGCAAATAAAACAGGAAAAAATCAAGGAAATGGGCGATTTGCCGAAACAAGTTGTTTATGAACCTGTTGAGTACGACAAATCTGACTTGACTAAATTTACAGAATTTCCTTTTTTTGTAATGGGTTACACACCTGTTTTTGATGCTGAAAATGGTCTTAATAGCGTGCATCCGGGTTCTTGGTATCAGTATTTTATTGCTGATGGTATCAAAACCGTTCCCGGTGAGACTTACGCTATCGAAGTTGAAATCAGAGGCGAAGGCGAAGGCTCTTTCAAAGCCAATATGGGCTGGGGCTGGGGCGATGGCGAAAGCACTTCAACAAATGTTTCATTTACCGATAAATGGGAGAAAAAAATGTTTGAGTTTGCAGGTCCTGTTGGAAAAGAAAGTTGTAATGTCGTATTTCAACCGGGTGGATTGCAGACAACTTTTTATGTAAAAAGCATAAAAATTCTTCACAAAACTGAGCAGGCAGGTCCTGTTCCTGTTACTGTGTATGAGAGCGATTTAACGAAAGTAGATAAGTTCCCATTTTATGTAATGGGTTATACTCCCGTATATGATGCAGAAAACGGTCTTAACAGCGTACACCCGGGTTCTTGGTATCAGTATTTTATTGCCGATGGTGTTCCTACCAAGGCTGGTGATAAATATGGTATCGAAGTTGAAATCAGAGGTGAAGGCAGCGGCTCTTTTAGAGCAAATATGGGCTGGGGCTGGGGCGACGGCGAAAGCACCTCAACCGAAGTTTCATTTACCGACCAGTGGGAAACAAAAACGTTTGATTTTGCAGGTCCTGTTGGAAAAGAGAGTTGTAATGTCGTATTTCAACCGGGTGGATTGCAGACGACTTTTTATGTTCGCAGTATAAAAGTTATTCACTATGAAGTTCCTTCATTGGAACCTGAACCTACTTCTGTTTGGAAAAACACTGTTGTAAACAGCGATTGTGAAGGCTCTGAAAACGGAAATTATGTTATCCGTTTGCAAGGTGCAGGTGGTGATGTAAAAGCTTCATTCTCTGACGGCGGCAAAGAAGGTAAATGTATTAAAATCGATGTTGCTGCAAAAACGGCTAACGCTTGGGACAATCAATTTTTTATTACCATTCCTGATTTTAAAGAAGCGATTGACCCTGAGTCAAAAGTGGAACTTAAAATGGACGTAAAAGCCGCTGTTGCTCAGAAAATTTCTGTTCAGACACACGCTGCTCCGGGTGATTATGTTGGCGGTTTCGGCGATATAAACGCAGAAACAGATTGGAAAACCTTTACCTTGAAAGCATCTATGCCTAAACATGCAGAAAAAGGTCAGTCTTATTCTTTGGCTTTCAACCTTAATGACGGTGACGGTGTTACAAATACTTTCTATTTTGATAACATTACGCTTTCGATAGAACAGAAAATTCCCGCAGGAGAAATTTCAGCAGAGGAAAAGGCTACTATTCTTAAATCTGTAATGGAAAACTGGGTAAGCGGTATGATGACTAATACTGCCGGTTATGTAAAGGCTTGGGACGTAGTTTCTGATCCTATTTCAGACGGTGAGGTACAGAAAGACGGTATATACGGACTTCAAAGCACGGAAAAACCGAATACTAAGAAAGCATACAACGATGTATTCTTCTGGCAAGACTATCTCGGTGATGTAGATTATGTACGTTACGCTGTTTCAGCAGCACGCAGAAATTTCAAAGGTAGTGCAGGCGAGTTGAAACTTTTTGTTAACGAGTACGGTCTTGATACCGATCCTAAAAAATGCGAAAGCCTTGTAAAATGGCTTGGCAAATGGGAAAACGACACTGTTAAGATTGACGGTGTAGGCGTTCAGTTGCATTTGACTTGCTCTGAAAATGCAACCGAAAACGAAACCACACTTTCTAATCTTGCTACAATGTTCCAGACTTTGGCTGCAACCGGTAAACTCGTAAGAGTTTCTGAACTTGACGTTGTTTATACTGATAATTCGGGTTCTGTTGTAAAAGTTAGCAGTGCTGATTATGCAGCAAAGAATTGCGATGTGGCTATCGGAGATTTTTATAAAAACGTTATCAAGGCTTATTTGGCAAATGTACCTTCTGCACAGCAATATGGTATTTGTCAGTGGTCGTTGACTGACGAAGGCGATTCTCCGAAAGGACTTTGGACAGACAAATTCTTGCGTAAACAAGCGTACAGCGGTTTTGCTAACGGTTTGAGCGGAAAATAGAAATCCAAAGTTAGTTGAAACTTTGCATTAATATATGTCCGGTGTTTGGCTGTTGAAAATTACAACATGCTTTAACGCCGGACATTTTTATTTTGATATTTTTTCAAATATATTTAAATTCGCGTTATATTCTTACCTATAAAAAGATAAAAAAATGAAAAAAAAAGATTTTATGTTGTTGCTTTTGGCAGCAGGAGTTTCATTTTATTCATGTGGCAAAGATGATTCATCTTCTGTTAAGCCGATAAATTTCGGTGGTGACACTACAACTAATTCAAATGTTGATACAACGCAAGTTAAACCGAATCCTGAACCTCCAAAGCCGGACGATTCTAAAAAAACGATTGAGATCAACGAAAATTCCACTCTGAAATCTTTCGTCGATAGGGTTAAGTATCCAAATTACAAACTCAGTGGTGCGCTTGATGTCGGAGAGTTTCATAACAATAGAAACGGTATAAGGGATATTGTTGCTGCTAACTTTGACGAGATTGTTGCGGGTAACGCTATGAAATACGCTTCATGCGTTAACGGCAGCGGTCAGATGAATTTTGACCGGGTAAAAACCTTTGTTGAAGATGCTAAGGCGGCTGGTCTGACAATTTATGGTCATACTTTGGCTTGGCATTCTCAGCAGCAGCCTGCTTATTTATTGTCGTTGATGAAAGACAAAACCGTTCAAGACCCTGATGCAAAACTTGTTGAAATTACGGATTTGGAGCAAAATTACAAAGGTCTTTCGTCTTGGAATTATTGGCACGGAGAGTTTCAAAATGCTGATAACAATGTTGATTTTTCTATTTCTACTGAGGCTGCCGGCGTTCATATCAAAAACAATAAAGAGTCAAAACAGTTTTATTCTGTTCAGTATGTTATCGCCGATAATATTCCGACAGAAGTTGGCGGTACGTACGACATAACGCTCAGAATAAAAGCCTCTGAGTCTGCGGATATTACGCTTGTTGTTGGCGGTTGGGGAACTAACAATAACGGTAAAATCAGTGTTTCAGATTCTTGGCAAGATGTAGTTTTCCATATCAACGAACTTAAAGAAGGCAGCGGACACGTAATGTTGCAGTCCGGTAATTTTGTCGGTGATATTTGGGTTGAAAGCCTTAAAATCACGCATTTGGGTAGCGATAAAAAAGTTGCGCTTACCGATAAGGAAAAACGCGACACTTTGGCTTGGGCTATGGACAACTGGATTAAAGGTATGATGGAAGCCACAGATGGTTTTGTTACGGCATGGGACGTTTGTAACGAGCCTCTTTCGGGCGGCGACGGCGACGGCGATGGCCTTTACGACCTTCAAAACTACAAAAACAACAACAACGCTGACCCTACTAACGTATCTTCGGGAGTGTTTTATTGGCAGGCTTTTATGGGCGACCTTGAATATGTCCGCACGGCTGTTGCCTCGGCAAGAAAACATTTCAAAGGCAACGCAAGCGATTTGAAACTTTTTATCAACGATTATAACCTTGAAAGTGATTGGGACGACAACGGAAAAGTAAAATCCATGGTAAAATGGATTCAAAGATGGGAAGCCGACGGCGTTACAAAAATTGACGGTATCGGAACACAAATGCACATTACTTGTTATGAAAATCCTGATATTCAAAAGAGTATGGAAGATCATATCGTAAAAATGTTTCAGATAATGGCAGGCAGCGGAAAACTTGTTCGTGTTTCCGAACTTGATATGGGTTATAAACGCGGTAACGATAAATGGGGCGGAAAAAATCTCACGACTTCGCAGTTGACGGCTGAGGAACATCAAAAAATGGCTGATTTCTACAAGTTTATCATAAAAAAATACTTTGAAATCGTACCGCCTGCTCAGCAATACGGTATTTGTCAGTGGTGTTTAACCGATGCTCCTGCGCAATCAGGTTGGAGAGGCGGCGAACCCGTAGGTATTTGGACGGAAGGCTTTAAAGAACGCAAAGTGGTGTTCAACGGCTTTGCAGAAGGTCATGCCGGTGTTGAATAGATTTTTTTTTAAAACAAATTGAAAACAAAAAAAGTAATGAAGAAAAATGTTTTTATATTGTCGTTTTTTGTAGCGTTGTTTGCTATGTTTGCTTGTCATAAGGAAGAAAGCACACCGTCAAATCCGATAGTTTTTCCTTCGGAAGACACAACAAAAAACAATAATGATACCTCTAATGTTAATCCGGTGGCAGACGGGAAAATGTCGATTTTCCTTTGTTTCGGACAGTCTAACATGGAAGGTAACGCTGCTGTTGAGGACCAAGACAAAAAAGGTGTTCCTGACAGAATGAAAAATATGATTGTCGCCAAAAGTGATGTAGAGCATTACGGTCAGGCGCGTTATTCTTGGCGCAAAGCCGAGCCGCCTTTGGCACGTTATACCACAGGTCTTACTCCGGCTGACTATTTTGGCAGAACAATGCTTGAAAATATGCCTTCTGACGAAAGAATCGGTATTGTTATGGTGGCAATCGGTGGTGCGTCTATTGAAGCGTTTGAAAAAGACAAATGCGAGGCTTACTGCAACAAATCAGACCATGCTGATTGGTACAAAGGCTACTTGAACGAGTACGACAATAATCCTTACAAAATTTTGGTAGAGGCTGCCAAAGCGGCTCAAAAAAGTGGTGTTATCAAAGGTATTTTGCTTCATCAGGGCGAAACCAACAACACCGACCCTACTTGGCCTGAAACGGTTAAAAAGATTTATAACGATCTTTTAGCCGATTTGAATTTGCAGGCAGAAAACTGTCCTCTTTTGGTAGGAGAGATGTTAAGAGAGCAGGAAGGCGGCATTTGCTGGGGACACAACAATGTTATTGCAAAACTTCCTAATGTAATTCCAACTTCGTATGTTATTTCGTCTGAGGGTTGCAAAGGTAACGGAAATGACGGTTTTCATTTCTCGGCCGAGGGTTATAGAATCATCGGAAAACGATATGCCGACAAGATGTTAAGGCTTATGGGAATTACGCCAAAAGGCGGAGAATATCAAGGTTTTCATGTTGAAGGCAGATTCTTGAAAGACATAAACGGCAATACGGTTAACCTTCATGGCTTTGGTCAAACTTACAGCCCGTGGTTCAACGAGCAAGGTACAAAATGGAATGGTGAAGATGTTGAAGGCTGTTTGAAATATAATCAGGGTTTGATTAAACAGATTATGAACGACGGCTGGGAGATGACTTGGATACGTCTTCACATGGACCCGCATTGGACAACCTCTAACCGTCCTAATGGATTTGGAGAACATCAGTCGCATATTTATTTTGATGAGGCTAAATTCATTAAATATTTGGACGAGGTTTTTGTTCCGATGACTAAATTTTGTATTAACAATTATAAATTGGCTGTTGTAATGCGTCCTCCGGGAGTTTGCGGCGATGGAGAATTAAAATACGGTGATGATTATCAAAAGTATCTGTTCAAAGTTTGGGGTATAGTTTCATCTCATCCGTATCTTAAAAATAATCCGTATGTTATGTTTGAACTCGCTAACGAACCTGTGAGATTTTCCGGCGGAGATGAAAAATACAGCAAATATTTTCAAGATGTTGTAGATCTTATTCGTACAAATTGTGAAAATGTTTGTTGGGTTCCGGGTTTGGCGTATCAGCAGAATTATAAACCGTTTGCTACGTATCCGATTCAAGGCAAGAATATAGGTTATGCGGTTCACTGTTATCCGGGTTGGTATGGTTCGCCGGCTCAGGTAAGTGCAGAAGAATTTAATACTCCTCTTGACGGAAACGAGGAAAAATTCCGTGCAGGTTGGGCTGAAAACGTAGGTTGTGTGGCAAATTTTGCACCGATAATCGTAACCGAAATGGACTGGTCGCCGCATGAGTATAATGACAATCACCACGTTGCATGGGGAAGTTCTACGACAACGGCTTTTGGTGAACCTTTCAAGAAAATTGCAGACGAGTACGGAAACGTAAGTTGGATGATTTTTACTTCGCCGCATCTTATTGCTAAATATAAAAATCATAACGATGTAGATGCTGCTACAAAAGGCTTTTTGGAAGACCCTGAGGGTTGCGTAGTTGCGGCTTACAACTGGTATAAAGAGTATGCCGGTGGTGAAGTTAGCCACGGAAAAGTGGTTGGAATTGAAGCCTCTGCTTCAAGTGCCGTAATGCAGGGTGCAACTTTCAGAATAACTGTAAAACTCAAATACGAAGACGGTTACAAAATTGCGACTACCGATGATTTGACTTTTGAAATTTCTGACAATGCTATTGTTAAGGATTTGTTGAATGGACAATTCTCCGCTGAAACATGTGGTGAGGCTACAATCACTGTCAAATACGGAGATTTTTCTAACGAACTAAAAGTTAATGTAGTGGGAGTTTTTGATTTTGCTACTTTCAATCCGAATATTTGGGAGAAAGGTAGTTTTGATGTTGAAACTAAGACTTTTACAACAGGACAATATGGCTTTGCAGGTTGGAAATTTGATTCCGGTGCAGACATTTCGTCATATAAATATTTGATTGTAGAAATGGAGCCGGGCTGTGAGGTTTTAGGGTCATACGATTTTTCATTCAGACTTTATGACAAGGATAGTTATTGGACTGAGCCTGCTATTTTCCGTTTTGGCGATAGTAATGTCGTTAAGATAGACTTGTCGGATATGAAAGATAAGGACGGAAAAAAAATAGATCCTTCGCATATTTATTTTGCAGGTTTTTGGACAATGGGCAACCTTAAAGCAACAATTAAGGATATACGCTTTGAAAATTAGTTTTATTTATTTTTTTTACCGGCGGATTGATTTTTTAGTCCGCCGGTTTTTTATTGGAAAATTATTTTTATTTTTTTTACTGCCATTGACTTGTTTTTTATAACTTTGCACCCGAAAAATATTCTATCAACAGTGAAGAAAACCTTATTTTTATTTATATTGCTGCTTTGTGTTTTTCAGGCAGTTGAAGCCCAAAATCAGGACACGACAAAAACAGGCGGTCGCAAAATCGAAATCGTTAATTCCAACACTTTGGAAGTTGACGAGTATCACGGTGCGGACGTAAAAGTTTTGAAAGGCGACGTTCAATTTTATCATGACAGTGCTTCAATGTATTGCGATTCAGCACTTTATAATTCCAAAGAAAACAAATTCCGTGCTTATGGAAGGGTTCACATGTATAGACTTGTAGAGCAAACGGATACCGTTCACCTTTGGGGCGACTCTTTGGACTATGACGGGGCAACAAGGTTTGCCCGCCTGAGGGAAAACGTTAAAATGGTAAAAGATTCCATGACGATGCTAACAGACAACATCGATTACGACATGGCTAAAAACTACGCTAACTATTTCAACGGCGGAACCACTTTTACGGGAGAAGATACGTTAGTTTCAGAACTCGGCTATTTTTATCCGAAGACTAACGATTTGGTCTACAACAAAGATGTTGTTGTCCACAATCCGAAGTACGTAATGCATTCTGACACGCTAACGCATAATATCAAAACAAAAATTTCAACTTTTCTCGGACCTACCGAAATCATAGGCGACAGCAACTACTTATATTCGGAGCGGGGCTGGTACAATCACATAAAAGACGAGTGTCAACTTACAAAAAAAAGTTTTTTAATCAGCAAAGAACACAAACTTTCGGGCGATACGATAATGTTTTTTCGTAACGAAAAATATGGAATCGGACGTTCAAGGGTTGAAATTACTGACACGGTTCAAAACGTAAAACTCAAAGGCAACGAGGCACGTTATTATGAAGTCCCAGAAAAAAGCCTTCTTACCGACAGCGCGCTGATGATTTATTTCTCTAAAAAAGACACAATGTATCTTCATGCCGACACGATAGTTTCGGTAACCGATACTCTTTTTGAGCAAAAAGACACCACCGTTTATCGGATAATCCGTGCATACAGTCACGCCAAAATGTTCCGACACGACATTCAGACGATGTGCGACAGTTTGGTCTACAATATGTCAGACAGCATTATAACTATGCACAAAACGCCCGTAATCTGGCATTTGGAAAATCAAATCACCGCCAAAACGATAAAACTTTACACCTCCGGCAATACTATTGATATGGTGGAAATGTTGGGTAGCGCATTTGTTTCGCAGCAGGTTGACAGTGTTCCGCGTTACAATCAAATCACCGGCAAAGACATGGTAGCGTATCTTGATTCTAACAAAATACAAGAAGTGGAAGTGATTTCTGATGCGGCAACAATTTATTACACAATGGAAGACACTATCGTAACGGGCATGAATACAGCCACTTCCAAAGATATGGACATATTTTTTGAAAACGGCAAAATGAAACGGCTTTGGTTTTTTAAAACACCGAAAGGCACGCTTTATCCGCTCGAAGGCTTAACCAAACGTCAATCATTTCTTAACGGTTTTGTTTGGTATGATAGTCATCGCCCTTACAAGCCGGAAGATATTTTCAAATGGTCGAAAGTTACGGAAACGGTTATTTCAAACGAGTCTATCGAAAAAGAGGAAGAAGAAAAACGTAAGCAGGAAGAAGAGGAAGACTGGTAATTTTTTTGTTGTTTTTTTTGTTTTTTACGATAATTGTTTCTAAATTTGAAAAAAATAATTATCGGTATGGACAATTTGTATCTAATTTGGATTATTGCCGCCATAGTATTCTTAGTGATAGAACTTTCGGCGGGAAATTTTGTTATGATTTGTTTCAGTATTGGAGCGGTTTCGGCGATGTTAACTGCTCTGCTCGGCTTTTCGCTGACGGTACAGGTGATAATTTTTGCTTTGTCGGCGGTAGCGAGTATTTTCTTTTTACGCCCGGTTATTGCTGCGCATTTTCATAAAGGCGGACGAAAAAGCAACGCCGATGCCATGATAGGCCGCACGGGAAAAGTTACTGAGGCAATAGAAAAAGACGGTTTCGGACGGATAGCCCTTGACGGCGATGTTTGGAAGGCTCAAACTATTGACGGAAAGCCAATTCCAAATGATGCTAACGTTAGAATCGTAGACAGAAAAAGTACAATCGTAATTGTTGAACCCTTGAATAAAATTGTTGAATCATAATAAACACTTTAATCATGGAACCTACTGTAATCGTGATAATTGCAATAGTGGTTTTTGCAATTATTTTCGTTAAGAAGACTTTGGTTATCATACCTCAGTCAGAAACCAAAATTATCGAAAGGCTCGGAAAATATCATTCAACGCTTTCTCCGGGTATCAATATCATTATTCCTTTTATCGACAAGGCCAAAAATATTGTCATTTTGCGCGGTGGACGTTATTACAATTCCACGACAATAGATTTGAGAGAACAGGTGTATGATTTTGACAAACAAAACGTTATCACAAAAGATAATGTTCAGACGGAGATTAACGCGTTGTTGTATTTTCAGATTATGGATCCTTTTAAGTCGGCATACGAAATCGACAATCTTCCTAATGCCATCGAAAAACTTACGCAGACAACTTTGCGTAACATTATCGGCGAATTGGAATTGGACGAAACGCTTACTTCAAGGGACACCATTAATACAAAATTGCGTGCCGTTTTGGACGATGCAACTGACAAATGGGGCGTAAAAGTAAATCGTGTAGAACTTCAAGATATTACACCGCCGCAAAGCGTTTTGACGGCAATGGAAAAGCAAATGCAGGCTGAGCGCAACAAACGTGCGGCTATTTTGACCTCGGAAGGAGAAAAAGCCTCACGTATTTTGGCTTCTGAGGGTGCAAAAACGGCTATGATAAACCAAGCCGAGGCCGCAAAACAACAGGCTATACTTCAAGCCGAGGGCGAGGCTCAGGCAAGGCTCAAAAAGGCAGAGGCAGAAGCATTTGCGATTCAGAAGATTGCTGAGGCCGAAGCGGCTGCGGTTCAAACAGTTGCTCAAAATATCGGTTCGTCGGCAAATCCTGCTCAATATCTTATCGCTCAAAAGTATATCGACATGATGAAAAATCTCACCGCCGGAGAGGGAACAAAGACGGTTTTCATGCCTTACGAAGCATCAAACCTTTTAGGCAGTATCGGCGGAATAAAAGAATTATTGAAAGAGACAAAATAAAAATTGTTCGTCAAAAAAAAACTAACAAAGGGACTGTCCAAAAAAGTGTGTCGGATAAGTCCCTTTGTTTTTCTAATAAAATTTTTTCCCCTTCCAATTTTTTTCCCTATATTTGCACCGTAGCAACGATGGTGTTGCTATTGTTTTAAAAAAATTATTACAAAACAGAAATATTCAATTAACTAACATATTATAAATCATAGCGTTTGCTAATTATTCGGTATCATTCTGAAACCTGAGAAATTTTAGATGACAATGCTCCCCAACGAATAAGTCAAGTGAACCTGCGCTTAGGCGTGGGCTTTTGGCTTATCCGGTGGAGCGGGCAATCTCAGGGCCTCAGAATGTGGATAACGTCATAGTCCACGTTTTTTGTGCCCGTAAGAGAAGCCCGTTTTTACACCGAAACAGATAAGCGAGCGCACCAAAAGCGCGATTATATGCCACAGCAAAATCAGCGTGCCGAATTGCACGCCACTATTTGGGGCATTAATCAATTTTTTCGTGTTCAGAATATAGTTGATTAAGATTTTTTTCCAGAATTCTAAAACCACTACCGTGGTCGTGAGCCTTTCCATATTTGACCCCTGATTGGTAAGACCCGATACGAATGTCATACATTATCAAACCTTTGTCAATTAATTCGAGAAATTTGTCAAATGATGGGCTCTCGTAAATGTCTGCACTACTAAACCAAAAATACTCATTTCCTTTTTTGTCTTCCTTCGTTTCAGCCTTGACATAAAATAGGTTTTTTAGTTTCTTTTTCATTACTTTTTTTAAGTCAGCATACGAATAACCGCAACTACAATCCAACATTTTCTTAGTTTTCAAAGAGTATACTGCAATATATATACAACAATCCTCTCTATTGTTAATCAAACGAAATGCGTATTTGTTGCCATAACTATTCAATTTATGAGCGAACATACTCGTATGTATTTTTTTTAGTTCAGGCTTATCATCATAGGGTATGCCGAATTGTTCTTTTAATTTGGCATTTGCTCCTCTTGGAAAAGATGGGCTTTTAGTAAATAGTGTTATATAAGACTGAGCCTTTTCACGATGAGATTTAATCTCGTATCCAAATAAGTCAGGTTCGTCGGCATTATTTTCAACAACACCAACATAATCTTCAAACGTTTTGCCAACGCCTGTATTGTTACGTCTACGACTTTTTACATAGCCTAATTCTTTAACGGCTCTGAATTTGCCGACAATTTTTTCTTTATTGGTCATATTCAACAATTTTACTGATTAATAATTTTACAACATCTTTCGACTTCAACTCTTCATCAGTCAAAAAAAGTTTTTCAAACGGGTATTTTACAAATATGCAGAAATCATATAATTGTTTCAGTGTATATTTGTGGCTGAACTTCGGACTTTCTATATTACCTACTTGTCCATCGGAAACACCTATGATGTTACTCAAAGCCAATTGACTGATGCCTCTTTCGCTGCGAAGTTTCCTTATAGTTTGAATAATTCGCAGTTGTATGTCTGAATTCTTATTATCCATAATCACTCACATTTTGAGTGTAAAATTAATAATGCATAAAAAAATATTTACTCTCAAATTGTGAGTAAATAAAATTATTTATATATTTGCAACAAATTTTAGAGATATGTACCAGAGAATTATTGATAATAATTGGGATTTTAAAACCGCTGACACTAAGGAGTTTACCCATTGCTATCACGCTTATCCAGCAATGATGATTCCTCAGGTGGCTCGTACTCTTATTGAT
>JAEEGL014105159.1_pt1 | contig 25628 bp, 22 predicted proteins | sample 9134231 | NCBI WGS metagenome assembly JAEEGL01 (sample SAMN16246548, study PRJNA631951) | gut metagenome | biome: gut microbiome; feature: rumen; material: fiber-attached | host: Bos | place: Iran: Karaj | collected 2018-10
CTCCCTCCGGAGACCAGGAAGATGATCTACGATGCCATTGACGAGGGTGTCGTGATCAACAAGGACGCTGCTGAGTACGTCGCCGACGGTATGAAGCAATGGGCTTTGGATATGGGTGCGACACACTACACCCACTGGTTCCATCCTTTGACCGGAGGTGCCGCGGAGAAGCACGATTCGTTCACCACCCCGGTGAAGCACGGGGAGTCCATAGAGACGTTCACGGGTGCCGTGCTGGCACAGCAGGAACCGGATGCATCCTCGTTCCCGAACGGCGGTCTGAGGAACACATTCGAGGCCAGGGGATACACTGCATGGGATCCGTCGTCGCCTGCGTTCATAATGGGGGATACGCTGTATATCCCCACGGTGTTCATATCATACACAGGAGAAGCTTTGGACTACAAGACCCCGCTCTTGAAGTCCATAACGGCGATTAGTTCCGCGGCAACCGAGGTGGCGAAGCTCTTCGACGATTCGGTCTCGCACGTCACATCCTATCTCGGATGGGAGCAGGAGTACTTCCTGGTGGACAAGGAGCTTTACGAGCTCCGTCCCGATCTGCTGATGACCGAGCGTACGCTGCTCGGACACACATCCGCCAAGAACCAACAGCTGGACGACCACTACTTCGGTGCGATCCCGGCGAGGGTCCTCGCGTACGTACAGGACCTGGAGTTCGAGGCATACAAACTGGGCATACCCATCAAGACCAGGCACAACGAGGTGGCACCGAACCAGTTCGAATTGGCACCGATGTACGAGGAGATGAACAGGGCGGTGGACCACAACCTCCTCGTCATGACGTTGATGAGGAAACTGGCCGACAGGCACGGGTTCAAGCTCCTGCTCCATGAGAAGCCGTTCAAAGGAGTGAACGGATCGGGGAAGCACTGCAACTGGTCGTTGGGAACGGATACGGGCATCAACCTCTTCGCTCCCGGGAAGACCGATGAGGAGAACCTCAGGTTCATGACCTTCACAGTGGTGACGCTGATGGCGGTGTACAAGCACAACGCGCTGCTCAAGGCCACGGTGTCATCAGCATCGAACGCTTACAGGCTCGGAGCCAACGAGGCGCCACCTGCGATCATATCGTCGTTCCTGGGAACACAGGTGACAGGAGCGTTCGAGGAGCTGCTGAAGAGCAAGGACATGGTCAAGATGAAATCCAAGTCCGGATACAAGATCGGCATCCCGCAGATCCCGGAGCTGCTCCTGGATAACACGGACAGGAACAGGACGTCCCCGTTCGCGTTCACCGGTAACAGGTTCGAGTTCAGGGCCGTGGGTTCATCGGCCAACTGTGCATCATCCATGGCGGTGCTGAACGCTGTCGTGGCATACGAACTCAGGGAGTTCAAGGCGGCAGTAGAGAAGCTGATGGCATCCGGTATGCAGAAGGAGCAGGCCATACTGTCCACGGTCAAGGACTACTACAGCAGATGCAAGGACGTATGCTTCGACGGCAACGGCTACTCCGAGGAATGGAAGAAGGAGGCGGCACGCCGCGGGTTGGACTGCGAGACATCCGTCCCGCTGATCTATGACAACTTCCTGACAGAGAGCACCAAGAAGGTGCTGTCGGAGACAGGTGTGATGTCGTCCGTGGAACTGGAGGCGAGGACTGAGGTCTACTGGGAGATTTACTGTAAGAAGGTGGAGATCGAGGCCAGGATCATCAGCGATCTGACGCAGAACCACATCATCCCCACGGCCACCAAGTATCAGTCGGTACTGCTTGACACCGTATACAGGATGAAGGCCGTGTTCGATGGCAGCAAATTCGAGAAACTGTCGTCGAACCAGATTGATGTGATAGAGGATATCTCATATCACATCTCAGAGGCAAGGGATCTGTGCTACAGGATCGATGAGGAATGCGACCGTCTCGACAAAGAGGGCGACATGCGTCAAAGGGCGATAGATTACCATGATGTCATCGTCCCTATGATGGACGGGATCAGGAAGCATGCCGACGATCTCGAGATGATCGTCGACGATGAGATGTGGCCTCTGCCCAAGTACCGTGAGCTCCTGTTCATCAGATGAAACCTCAATACCTGGGGATGGGTCATCGTCCCCAGGACTCATTTCATTTCGGGGAATCACGGTCTGAGGAGTCTCCTCATCACAGTGGACTGTGGAGAATAGCCGCATTTATTGTACAATGCCATGGCGGCCTCGTTCATCGAGCTCACGTTCAGGGACATGTGTACGAGACCGTTGATCCTGCACCATTCCTCCGCCGCCTTCACCATCTTGGTACCTAGGCCCTTCCTTCTATACCCCTCTTCTATGTATATCCCTAAAAGGTACCCTATGTCTTCACATGTGAACTGGTCCCTCGACCTTCCTATCCATAATGCTCCGGCATATTCGTACCCTTCCTTTAGGATGAAACGGTCGCCGTAGGAATCGTTGAGGACGTTGTTCCTGATGATGCAGGACATCTCCGGAAGCCATAACGACGAGAACATCCTTTCGTTCTCATCAACTGATTGGAGGACGGTCTCCTTCATACGCGAGAGGAAATAATCCATGTCGTCGCACCTCTCCAGGGTGAATCCTTCCGCGTCAAAGGGCAAAGAGTCCATACCATCACATGATGGAGCGGATAGATTACAGTTTGTATTGTAGATATCTTATCATATAGGGGTGTTACGGGTCCGTTCACTCTTGGTAGGTGCTTCTAGGAGGATTATCGGATATTGAGAAAATCTTATATAGAAGAACAAACTTTAGTGCAATTAGTAAATCCAAAACATTGGAGGTAATGTAAATGGGTATGGGCAACACACCTATCGTAATCCTCAAGGAAGGAACCAAGAGGGACAAAGGAAAGGACGCACAGTTCAACAACATCGCAGCAGCAAGGACAATCTCGGATGCGGTCAGGAGCAGTCTCGGCCCCAGGGGAATGGACAAGATGCTGGTAGACTCCATGGGAGACGTCGTCATCACCAATGACGGAGTGACCATCCTGAAGGAGATCGATGTACAGCACCCCGCAGCCAAGATGCTGGTCGAGGTCGCAAAGACACAGGACCAGGAGGTCGGGGACGGAACAACCACATCCGTCATCCTCGCAGGTGAACTGCTCAAGAAGGCAGTGGACATGGTAGACTCCAACGTCCACCCCACCATCATCACAAGCGGTTACAGGCTCGCGAACGCTCAGGCACAGAAGATCCTCGTGGACATCTCGAAGAAGGTATCCTACGATGACGACAAGATGCTGAAGCAGATCGCAGAGGTCTCGATGAACAGTAAGCAGGTCAACGCCATGAAGGACTTCTTCTCAGACCTTGTGGTCGATGCGGTCAAGACGATCGCGGAGAAGGGTGCAGACAAGAAGTGGCACGTCGACCTCAACAACATTCAGACAGTCAAGAAGACCGGAACCTCCATGGGCGACACACAGCTCGTGAAGGGTCTCATCATCGACAAGGAGCCTGTACACTCCGCGATGCCCAAGGTCATCAAGAACGCGAAGGTCGCTCTGATCGATGCAGCATTCGAGGTCAAGAAGACCGAGATCGACGCAAAGATCCAGATCACAGACCCGTCCAAGCTCAACGACTTCCTCATGGAGGAGGAGAACATGCTGAGGAGGATGGTCGAGAAGGTCAAGTCCGTCGGAGCCAACGTCGTCTTCTGCCAGAAAGGTATCGACGACCTCGCACAGCACTTCCTCGCAAAGGAGGGAATCTACGCAGCAAGGCGTGTCAAGAAGTCCGATATGGAGAAGCTCGCAGCATCCACCGGTGGAAACATCATCAACAAGATCTCCGAGCTCGAGAAGGACGACCTCGGATACGCCGGTCTGGTCGAAGTGAAGAAGGTCCAGGACAATGACATGACCTTCGTCAGCGACCTCAAGGACGCCAAGACAGTCTCCATCCTGATCAGGGGAGGAACAAAGCACGTCGTCGACGAGATCGAGAGGTCACTGATCGACGCATGGTCCGTCGTCAAGGTAGCTATCGAGGACGGAATGATGGTCACAGGCGGAGGATCCACAGCAGTGGAGATCGCAATGCAGCTCAGGAACTACTCCCAGTCCGTCGGAGGAAGGGAGCAGATCGCCATCGATGCGTTCGCATCCGCAATGGAGTCAATCCCGACCACACTGGCCGAGAACGCCGGTCTGGACCCGATCGACATCCTGATCGAGATGAGGAAGCAGCACAAGGCAGGAAAGAAGTACGCCGGTCTCAACCCGTTCACCGGAAAGGTCGAGGACATGTTCAAGCTGAACGTCATCGAGCCCTACAGGATCGGTAAGCAGGCCATCAACTCTGCAACCGATGCGGCCGTCATGATCCTCAGGATCGACGATGTCATCGCAGCACGCGGCATGCCCATGCCCGCCGGACCACCCGGAGCGGCAGGATCCATGCCTCAGATGGAAGACGACTGAAACTAACAATCCAGAGGGGGCCACTGGCCCCCTTAGCCTTATGAACAACATTGAAAGAGAGATACTATGACTGGAAAGGCTGAAAAGAAGGATGCCCCTGAGGACGGGGAACAGGAAGAGCTCGTGAAGAAGCTCGAGGAGGCCGAGACCAAGGCAGGGGAGTACCTGCAGATGGCTCAGAGGATCCAGGCGGACTTCGAGAACTTCCGTAAAAGGACCCAACGTGAGAACGAGGAGTTCAAGGCCTTCGCGACGGCCGGTCTGCTCTCGGAGATGCTGTCCATAGTGGATGACCTCGACCGTGCCCTGGAGCATGCGGGCGAGGAAAACGATTTCGTAGTAGGGGTCAGAGGGATCCGTCAGAATCTGATGAAGATCCTGGAGTCTAAGGGGCTTACCGAGATCCCTACGGAAGGTAAGTTCGATCCGAACTGCCACGAGGCGCTCTGCGTCGTCGAGGCGGATACGGACGGAGAGATTGCGGAAGTGTTCCAGAAGGGATACCGTATCGGTGACAAGGTACTGAGGTATTCCAAGGTCAAAGTGACCAAGAAGAAAGAAGAGAAAATAGAAGGTGAGTAAAGTGTCAAGAATAATCGGAATAGATTTGGGAACAAGCAACTCTGCCGCCTCTGTTATGGAAGGCGGAAGGCCGACGATGATCCCGAGCGCTGAGGGTACGAGCGTGGGCGGTAAGGCATTCCCCTCGTACGTCGCATTCACGAAAGACGGTCAGCTTCTGGTCGGAGAACCTGCAAGGAGACAGGCAGTGACCAACCCTGACGGTACCATCAAGAACGTCAAGAGGAAGATGGGTTCCTCGGAGAAGGTGACCGCACTCGGTAAGGAGTACACCCCGCAGCAGATATCAGCATTCATATTGCAGAAGATCAAGAGGGATGCGGAGGCATACCTCGGTGAGACCATCGACAAGGCAGTCATCACCGTGCCCGCATACTTCGATGACAACCAGAGGCAGGCTACTAAGGACGCCGGAGCGATCGCAGGATTGGACGTCGTCCGTATCATCAACGAGCCTACCGCTGCAGCACTGGCATACGGTCTGGACAAGGGCGACACACAGCAGAAGATCCTGGTGTTCGACCTCGGAGGAGGAACCTTGGATGTCACCATCATGGACTTCAGTGACGGTGTGTTCGAAGTACTCTCCACATCAGGTGACACCAAGCTCGGTGGATCAGATATGGATGAGGCACTGACGGAGTACGTCATCAGCGAATTCCAGAAGCAGAACGGCATAGACCTGCGCAAGGACAACATGGCGTTCTGGAGGGTACGTGAGGCATGTGAGAAGGCCAAGATCGAACTGTCCACCACCATGCAGACAGAGGTGAACCTTCCGTTCATCGCATCCGACGATTCCGGACCCAAGCACCTGATCCAGACGATCACACGTGCAAAGCTCGAGGAGATCGTGGAGCCCATCGTCGCACGCTGTAAGGCATCCATCATGCAGGCGCTGAAGGACGCCAACCTCACGGTCGACGGCGTGGACAAGATCATCATGGTCGGCGGACCTACAAGGATGCCTATCGTGCAGAACTTCGTCGAGAACATCGTCGGACCCAAGATCCAGCGCGGAATCGATCCGATGGAGTGTGTCTCCATGGGTGCATCCGTCCAAGGTGCAGTCCTCTCAGGTGATGTCAAGGACGTCCTCCTGTTGGATGTCACACCTCTGTCACTCGGTATCGAGACCCTCGGCGGAATATCCACCAAGCTGATCGACAGGAACACCACCATCCCGACCAGGAAGTCACAGGTGTTCTCCACCGCACAGGACAACCAGCCCTCAGTGGAGATCCACGTCCTTCAGGGAGAGAGGGAGATGGCTGCCGACAACACATCACTGGGAAGATTCATACTCGATGGTATCCCACCCGCACCCCGCGGAATCCCCCAGATCGAGGTCACCTTCGATATCGACGCCAACGGTATCATAAACGTCACGGCGAAGGACAAGGGAACTGGCAAGGAGCAGAAGATCACCATTGCATCATCCAACAAGCTCAGCAAGGAGGAGATCGACCAGATGGTCAAGCAGGCCGAGCAGTTCGCCGACGCCGACAAGAAGAAGCGTGAGGAGATCGAGCTCAAGAACCAGGCCGAGACAGCTATCCACACGGTCAAGAAGTCCCTGGAGGAGCTCGGTGACAAGGTCACGAACGAGGAGAGGGCCAAGGTCGAGGCGGCGGTCTCCGATCTGGAGAACGCGGTCAAGGGCGGAAACAGCGATGACATCAAGAAGAAGCTCGATGACATGTACAAGGCCATGGAACCGATCTCGCAGAAGATCTACCAGAAGGCAGCTGAACAGCAGCAGGCCTCCGCAGGCCCACAGCCCGGAGCGCAGAAGAGCCAGGAGAGCTCCGCCGGTAACGACGGGGACTTCGTGGACGCTGACTACAAGATCGTGGACGACCAGTGAAGATCATGCCAAGGGATTACTACGAGGTACTAGGGGTCGAGAAGACCGCATCACCCGATGAGATAAAGAGCGCCTACCGTAAGCTGGCGCGCCAATACCATCCGGATGTGTCCAAGGAACCCAAGGAGGTCGCCGAGGAGAAATTCAAGGAGATCTCCGAGGCCTACGAGGTACTGTCGGACGCCGAGAAGCGTAAGATGTACGACCAGTACGGCCATGCGGGTGTCAACGGACAGTTCGGTGAGGGCGGATTCAGCTGGTCGGACTTCACCCATCAGGATGATATCAGCGATATCTTCGGCGATCTCTTCGGATCCATATTCGGCGGGAGCATGCACTCCCGTCCGCGTTCCGGACCCCGTACAGGCGAATCCCTGAGGTACGATATCGAACTCACGTTGGAGGAGGTCCTGAAGGGGAAGGAGATCGAGATCTCCGTCCCCCATATGGCCTCCTGTCCCGACTGTAACGGTACAGGTGCCAAGGACGGCAAGGTCAACACCTGTAAGCAGTGCGGCGGAAGGGGGCAGGTCCAGTCGATAAGGAGGACGCCCTTCGGGCAGATGTCCTCCATATCGACATGTCCGTCATGTAACGGTAAGGGAAAGGCCGCCGTCGAGAAGTGTCCCAAATGCCGCGGAAGCGGACGTCTGCAGAAGACCAAGAAGGTAAGCATCAGGGTACCTGCAGGAGTCCAGGAGGATGACAGGATGCGTGTCCCCGGAGCAGGGGATGCGGGTTACGACGGAGGTCCCGCCGGAGATCTGTTCGTGGTGATCCATGTCAAACACAGCGATTTGTTCGAACGTGACGGTGTCAACCTCTGGACCGGTGTAACCGTCACCTATCCCAAGCTGGTGCTGGGCGGAGAGACCGTTGTCAAGACCATCGACGGTGAGAGCGCAGTGCTGAAGATACCTGCGGGAACACAGGTGGGTGCCGTGCTGAGGATGTCAGGCAAAGGGCTTCCGAAGATGAACAGCACCGTCCGCGGTGACATGTTCGTGCGTGTCAGGATCGACGTGCCTAAGAAGGTCAGCGAGATGGAGAAGGAACTCCTGCGCAAACTTGATGAGACCGCCGGTACGGGTGACAAGAAGAGCAAACTGAAGAAGAAACTGGGGATCTGAGGTCCCCTTTTTTCCCTTTTCATTCTAGGCTGTTACGCCACTCCACGCCTCTTTGGTATTTGCTTTTGGTAACGGGTTCGAATCCCAGTTCCTTGTTGATGAACTTGCAGATGCCGATCTCATCGAAATCCGTATTCGTGTAGTCGGACAGGAATTCCAGCTCTATCTCATGGAACTCCTTCCTGTGATCGCCGTACATGAATGTGCAGCGGTCGAATGCCAGGTCTATGTCCACCTTATCGGTGTACTTTATGGAGTAACGGAGGCACTCGATCATGAATATGGGTTCTTCCAGCAGTTTGATCCCGGGGAACTCCTCGCGTGCGAAATCCTGCACGTCCTTGAACGTTCCGTCGGACGGTCTCTCGATCTCCTTACGGGACATCATGTTCTTCCTTTTGGAGATGGTCCTCTTCAGGGTGAGTTTGATCTTCCCGTTCGATGAGTTCTTCAGCCTCACCATGCTGTCGATATTGTAGATGTATAGACCCTTGTTGTCGTAATAACGGTCGACCGAATGTTTCTTTTTGACGACATACGTCTTCTTCTTGGCATCAAGGAACGAACAGAGTTGATTGAACACGGCCTCCTCATCCAATGCCTTGTCGGTAGTGAGTTTGAATTCATTCTCGACGGCTATGCTCATGTTTACACCGATGGGGAACTTAGATAAATCTATGATGATTGCCTGAGAGGATAAATATGGAAGTAGGTGCCTGACGGCACCTGTTTGTTCAGAATTTCTTACCCAATTCCTTCGCTTTGGCGATGGTGTCGGCATCGTTCTCCGAGAACTTCCTGTCGTTGTGCGTTACGACCGCAAGCTTTCCGACGGATTCGAACTTGAAGAAGTTGACCATGACGCCCTCGATCTTGTCAGCGAGCTTGTCAGCACCTGCGGAACCGGCCGTGGTGATGACCGCTACCTTCTTTCCGGGGTTGATGCTGATGCTGAAATCAGCCTTGAGGTAACCATAGAATCTGTCCTCCATCATCCTGTACTGTCCGCATGCCTCTCCGAAGTATACGGGTGTGGACAGGATGACTCCGTCAGCATCCCTGATGGCATCGAGTACCGGTGTGAGGTCGTCCTTCGTTATGCACGAGCCGCCGTTCTTTTTACATGCATCGCACCCCTGGCATCCTTTCTTGTTAGCCATGGTGTTGAGGTAGAAGATCTCAACATCGTTGCCGTTCTCCTTGGCAGCGTTCGCTGCGGTGTTGACCAGGAAGTCGGTGTTGGCGTTCTTGCGCGGGCTTGAAACTATTGCGACGATCTTTGACATCGTATATGCATCGACGTAAGCGATTAAAAAAGGACAAGTTCCACGTATGATACCGCTCTGGGTAGGAACGATAATATCTGAATCGGTCGATGACGTGGTATGGACATCATTCAGGCCATGGAATCACGTCATTCCGTCAGACAATACAAGGAACAGCCGATACAGGAGGAACTGGTCTCAAGGTTGAACGATGAGATTTCCAAGATTAATGACGAGAGCGGGATGTCTATTCGTCTGGTGCTGGATGAGAACACAGCATTCAGGAGCATGATGACCCGCATGACCGGTTTCAAAAATGCGGTGAACTACTTTGCGATGATCGGTCCCGACGATGATTCGTTGAATGAGAAGGCAGGCTACTACGGTGAGAGACTTGTATTGCTGGCACAGCAACTGGGACTGAACACCTGCTGGGCCATGCTCTGCGGGAAGAAGGCCTGCAAGAAGGATATGGTACCAGGGTTGAGGATCGCCATAGGGATCGCGGTAGGATACGGTGAGACCCAGGGCGTACCGCATAAGGACAAGGCAGTGGAACAGATCGTGGACATGAAGGATGCCCCGGATTGGTTCATCGAAGGTGTGAGGTGTGCGATGCTCGCACCGACCGGTATGAACAGACAGGGATTCAAAATCGAACGTGACGGCAACAGGGTCAGGATAACAGGAGGTTCCAGTGCCGTCTCGAGGATAGATCTGGGGATCGTGAAGTATCATTTCGAGCTCGGTGCCGGAGACAGTTTCGAATGGATGTGATCCATCTTTATGAACAATAACTGAGGATCGGTTGGTGTATCATGGACTCGATATCCCTTGTGCTCATCTCCGTCGGATTGGCGATGGATGCTTTCTGTGTATCCATATGCAAGGGACTCGCCATGCGCAAGCCTCCCATCAAATCGATGCTGATAATCGGTCTGTGGTTCGGCGGTTTCCAAGGAATCATGCCGATCATCGGTTACTATCTTGGGACATCCTTCCATTCACTCATCCAGGATTTCGATCATTGGATAGCATTCTTCCTTCTTCTGCTGATAGGACTGAACATGATACGTGAGTCCTTCGACGAGGAGAAGGAGCAGGATGCCGATATCTATCCGATGGAGATGCTGCTCCTGGCGATAGCCACCAGTATAGATGCGCTCGCTGTCGGCATATCTTTGGCAATGGATTCGGTGGACATAATCTCCGCGGCCATCGTCATTGCCGTGATAACATTCGCTATTTCCGTTTTCGGAGTGAAGGCCGGAAGTATATTTGGAGATCGTTACAACAAGAAGGCCGAGCTCGCAGGAGGGATCATACTGATACTCATCGGTGTGAAGATCCTCCTGGAGCATCTCGGATATCTCTGATTATTTCTTCTTTCCCTGGTTGGCAACGGAGTTGATCTTGGATGCGATGGCATCCTGGTCCCCCAGGTATTTCTTGCTGATCAGGTTGAGATCATCATCGAACTCGTATACGAGCGGGACGCCTGTAGGTATGTTGACATCCACAATGTCCTTGTCGGATATCTTCTCGATGTATTTCACCAGCACACGCAACGAGTTGCCGTGGGCAACGATCAATACTCTTTTGCCTTTCTTCATCACGGGCACGATCTCATCGAGATAGTACGGGAGCGCACGGTCCAATGTATCTGCGAGACATTCCGTCAGCGGGAGGTTCTTCTTGTCAACGTCCCTGTACATTGGATTGAATGCAGGGTTCCTCTCATCCTCGGGATCCAATGCCGGCGGCTGAACGTCGTAGGATCTCCTCCAGATCTTCACCTGTGCCTCGCCGTACTTCTCGGCAGTCTCTGACTTATTGAATCCCTGGAGTGCACCGTAGTGCCTCTCGTTTAGCTTCCAGGACTTGATCACAGGCAGCCATTCCCTGTCCATGTTCTCGAGTACCAGGTTCAGTGTGTGGATCGCCCTCTTCAGGTATGATGTGTAACAGACATCGAAATCGTAACCCTCGTCCTTCAGTATCCTACCGGCCTCGGCGGCCTCTTCCTTTCCCTGTTCGGAGAGGTCGACATCGGTCCAACCGGTGAATAGGTTCTCCTTGTTCCATGTGCTCTGTCCGTGCCTGATCAGTACCAGCTTCATATCCGCACCGTTCCCTGTATCTGCGTGGGAGCGATAAAACCGTATGGTTCAGGCCGCTATCAGCAGTCTCTTCCTCTTGTACTTCTTGAACTCGTGGATGGCCATCCACATCATGGTGATACCGCCTACGACCTCGATGATGAACAGCTGCCAATAGATGTCATCCATATTATGGGCGAAGAACAGCAGGACAACCAGTAGGATGTTCCTGAGGAAGGACATGAGCATGGATGCGGTGGCCATACGCAGCGCCTGCAGCATAGCGGAGCCGATATCTATCGCACCCATGAAGATGAAAGTCAGTGCGTATATCCTCAGTCCGTACGCCATCTCCTCCCTGTATGGTATCATGGAATCCGACATGGAGAACGGTAGGATCATGTATTCCGCGAAGATGAGCGTGACAGCAGCCAATATGAACATCACTACCGTTGTGACGATGAACGCGAACTTGAATCCCGTTTCCGCCTTCACGTTGTTGTTCTGACCCAATGCCGCGGAACATACAGGGATCATGGCCGAACCCGCTGCCTGCGAGATGACCATCGCTAAGGACACGTATCTCCACGGTATGTTGTAGAGGGCGATACCAATCATACCTGCTATGGGGACGATGAGCACACGTTGTACCAGCGACAATACACTGATGAGTGTGGTCTCGGTCATACGTGGGACACCGACGAAGAGGACATCCTTCATCTCGTCCTTCTTTATGTGGAAGTCCTTGAACGTTATGGTGAGGTACATCTTGTTTGTCGCATACCAGTACAATGCGATCATCGTCGAGATTATGGTGGCGATCGCCGTGGCCCATCCTGCACCGGCCAGTCCCATGTCCAGGCCGTAGATCATCAACGGGTCCAGGATCATGTTGATGACGGCTGCGGACATCAGTACCACCATGGACCTCTTCGCTGCACCCTCGGACCTGAGGATACCGGCTATGGAACCGTTCAATACGGAGACCACCGTGGTGATGATTATCGGGAACATGTAGTCCCAACACATCACCCTTATCTCCGATACGCCCATCCAATTTATGAGCGGATCCATCGTCAGCAGTATTATCGGTGTGATGATGAGGCCGGCGATGACAGAGAGTGCGACCGTCTGTGCTGCCACACTGTCCGCATTCTCTTTTTCATTCTTCCCCAGGTGTCTGGAGATGGATGTGGATGCACCGACACCGATACCCGTTCCCAATCCCGATATGACCCAATAGATCGGGTATACCGTGGACACTGTTGTCGCAGCGGCATCACCGAGACCGGAGCACCATGATGTGTCGGCGAACACGTTGATCTGTACCACGAGATACGATATGATCAATGGCAGCATCATGGACCTGATGGCGACCTTTGGGTCGCCCAACATTATCTCCAGGTCCTTGGTCATATTCATGGTATCATCTTGGGGGATCAGTACTGTCTTCTCTTCTTCTGGAACTGACGGCGAGGACGGTCGTTGTTATTGTCCCTGCGTCCGTCACGGTCGTTGTATGAACGTCCTTTGTAACCTCTGTCGTTACGATCGTAATCGTTCCTGCGGCCTTCCTTCCTGTAGGATGGGCCATCGCGGTCATTGCTGCGTGACCTGTACGGGCGATCCCTGTTCCTGGGGCCCTCCCTCAGTTCCCTGCCCTCATTCTTTCTGTCAGATCTGTAGGAGTCCTTGCGGTTATTGTCACGATACTGTTCCTTTCCTCTGTTGCTGGAATCGGTACGTCCTCTTTCGCGACCTTTGAATGACTTATTGTCATGACGTCCCTCATCGTTCCTGCGGTATCCATTACTTCTTCTGTACGAGGACTTGTTGCGGTATTGTCTGTTCGTCCTGTCGAAGTTACCGCCGGATTCGCTCCTGTTGTCCCTCCTCTCTTTCTCGGAGGATTCTATGGCCTTCCTGACAGTCTCCTCGTCGGGTTCCTCGAGCGTGTCCGTGATCGGTTCCTCGACCTCGGACACCTTCCACATCTTCACCGATTTACCGTTGACGGAGCATCTGGAGAGTCCGCTCTCGGTCTTTGAGAAGTATTTCTTCTCCACCTCCAACGTACTCGTCTTGTCGCCGACGTAGATGTTGCCTATGGACTTCTTGGGTACGGTGGTATGCTCCTTGATCAATTGTGATATGGTGGCCTTGCCCTGGCCGTCGGCCTTACCGATGTTGATCTCCGCTACGATGTACACCTTGTCCTTCACGGGTACATCGTTCTTCCTGGAGTTCTTCTTGGCCATCACCGGGCGTGAAAGTTCCCTTATCCCTCTGAACACGGCATCCATATCATCCTTGGATGGCCTCTCGATCTCTTGCAGGTCGGACAGTGTTAGGTTCTCTATCTCCTTCAGCAGTTTCCTGTTCTCCCTCATCACGAATGACAAAGCCAATCCGGTGTTCCCTGCACGTCCCGTCCTACCTATGCGGTGGACGTACGTCTCTGCCTCAGGGGGCATGTCGAAGTTGATGATACGGTCTACACCCTCTATGTCCAATCCCCTTGCCGCGAGGTCGGATGCTATAAGCACCTCTATCTCGCCGCTCTTGAACTTCCTGAGGGTCTCCTCCCTCCTGTTCTGGGAGTACTCGCCGTGTATGCCCGCTAACTTGAATGACATCTTCAGTTTCCTGACGACCTTGTCCACGCGGTATTTGGTGAAACAGAACACAAGCGTCTTCATCGGATCCTTGGCCAGGATGTAGCGGAGCATGTCCATCTTCTCGTCCTTCTCCACCATCATGTACCTCTGGTCGATGGCATCCAGGACGAGTTCGTCCTTGGACACGCAGATTTCCTTGGGATCGTCGAGGTGTCTCATCGCTAGTTTCTTGATATCATTGGACATGGTGGCCGAGAACAGCATGGTCTGCCTTCCCTCTGTGGGGATTCTCTCAAGGATGAACTCCATGTCCTTCCTGAATCCCATGTCCAGCATGCGGTCCGCTTCGTCCAGCACCACTATGGACACATCATCTAGCAGGCGTTCGTCATCCTTCAGATGGTCGCAGAGTCTTCCCGGTGTCGCAATGATGATATCGACACCCTTGTCCATGGCCTGCGTCTGTTTGAGCATGCTGACGCCTCCGTAGACGGGCACGTTTCTGTGACCGGAGTATTCCGACAGCCTCTTCAGCTCCTCGGACACCTGGAGCGCCAGTTCCCTTGTTGGAACTAAAACCAATGCCTGCGGCCATGCGTTCTTCGCCTCTATGGATGAGAATATGATCGAACCGTATGTGCCCGTCTTCCCTGTTCCCGTCTGTGCCTGCGCAAGGAGGTCACGGCCCTCTATGCCGTACGGTACGGCCTCTGTCTGGATGGGTGTGGGTTCCTCCCATCCGATGTCCTCTATCGCTTTGACGACGTCTTCTGATATGCCCAGTTGTGAGAAATGTGATTTCATGTGGATGCGAGACGCTCCATCCAAGTGTAATATATAAGGGTATTCAGAAGGACGTCACTGTACTGAGGGTTTGAACCTTCTGAGTCTGAGCGCGTTGAACACAACGCACAACGAGGACATCGACATAGCGGCCGCTGCGATCATGGGCATCTCATGCATCAGGGATGCACCGAACAGATGCGGGAGGCCTGCGGCTATCGGGATGCAAATAACGTTGTAGCAGAATGCCCAGAACAGGTTCTCCTTGATGTTCTTCAATGTGGCACGTCCGATCTCTATGGACGTGGATACGTTACGTATGCTGTCGTTCATCAGCACCACATCGGCGGAATCCATGGCGATGTCCGTACCTGAACCGACGGCTATGCCGAGGTCGGACTGTATGAGTGCAGGCGCATCGTTGATACCGTCACCCACCATGGCCACGTCCCTCTCCTTCGCCTGCAGTCTCTTCACCGTCATGACCTTGTCCTCCGGCAGTGCGCTGTGGATCACGTTGTCGATACCGACCTTATCGGCCACGGCCTTTGCAGTGGTCTCATTGTCACCTGTTACCATCATGACCTCCGCACCCGCCGCCTTCATGGCCTTCACTGCGGCAGTGGAATCATCCCTTATCCTGTCGGATATGCCGATGACTCCCTCTACCTTGCCGTCAACGGTCAGGAAGACAACTGTGCATCCTTCCGATGCCATGGCCTCAGATTGTGATGACATCTCATCGCTCATGGCACCGGCCATCCTGGAGTTGCTGACCGTCACATCCTTTCCTTCGATCGTGCATCTGATACCGGAACCCGTCTCCGAATGAAAATCCGTGGCCTCTTTCAACGCAAGTCTCCTAGATTCCGCAGCCTCCAATATGGCCCTTGCCAGAGGGTGCTCGGACCTGTATTCCGCGGATGCGGCCAATGTCAGTACGTTATCGTCATCTGGATAGAATCTGCTGACCGAAGGTCTTCCCTCGGTCACGGTTCCGGTCTTATCCAGTATGATGGAATCCACCCTTCCAGCTCTCTCCAATGCAGCCGCGTCCTTGTACAGTATCCCGTATTCGGCGGCCTCCCCCGTCCCCACGGTTATCGCCAAGGGTGTGGCCAACCCCATTGCACAGGGACAGGAGATCACCAGTACGGATATGGCGACCGTCATGGCGAAAGAGATCTCCTCACCTGCGATGAACCAGGCCAGTGCTGCGACTATCGCTATAGAGATCACGACAGGCACGAAGACCGCAGCCACCCTGTCCGCCATCCTGGCGACCGGGGCCTTGGTGCTCTGTGTCTCCTCGATCATGTTCACGATTCTGGAGAGCACCGAGTCCTCTCCTACGGCAGTGACCTCTGCGGTGATGCTCCCGTTGGAGTTCACGGTCCCGCCGTAGATGTCGTCACCCACGTTCTTGGACACCGGTATGCTCTCGCCTGTGAGCATGGACTCGTCCACGTTCGTGGATCCTTCGGTGATGCGTGCATCCGCCGGAATCCTCTCCCCTGGGCGTATGATCAGTACATCGCCGATGTTAAGGTCCTCTGATCTCTTCTGAATCTCTTTGCCATCCACTATGACATTGGCGACGTCTGGCACAAGCGCTTTCAGCCCGTTGACGGCATCGTTCGTCCGCTTCTTGGAACTGGATTCAAGGTACTTCCCCACGGAGACCAATGTGATGATCATCACTGCGGATTCGAAGTACAGGTGGTGCATCTCCCCCTGGTAAATGAGGTATGTGAGGCAGACGCTGTAGACGAATGCGGTACCTGAACCCAGCGCCACCAAAGTATCCATGGTGGGGCTGCGTGCGATCAGTGCGGGTATCCCGCGGATGAAGAACCTCCTTCCGGCTATTACAACCAGTGTTGACAGTACCAACTGTATCATGGCGGATGTGAAGATGTCCTCCACGATCGTGAGCCCGAACATCGGACCCATGGCGAGGACGATCACAGGTATGGTGAAGATGATGCACAGTATCAGTGATATGCGCAATCTTTTGGAATCGTCATTAGTTTCTGATTCCTTCAGGACGACCGTGTATCCCGCTTTCCTTATCCTGTCGTGTACGGAATCCAGGTCCGTCTTCTCATCATCATAGGATACGGATACCCTTCCGTTAGAGAAGTTCGCATTGCATTCATCGACGCCGTCGAGGGAGTTCAGAGATTTCTCTATCCTTGCTGAACATGCGGCACATGACATGCCGTCCACCCTGACGACCTTCCTTTGGATCATCAGAACAATCCGTGCTTAACCTTCGCCTTGAATCCGGCATCAACGACGGCCATACAGAGGGTCTCGTCATCGACATCCTGGTCCATCTCGACCTTCGCCTTTCCTTTGCCGAGATCCACGGTGACATTCGTGACCCCAGGTACCGCACTGAGGGCACCGTTGACCTTAGCTGAACATTTTTCGCATTTCATACCGTCTATCTTGAGTGTCTTCGAAGTCATGATTTTGTTATCGTTGCGCGGATATTATTTTGTATCGCCTAAACGTAAATGCATGAAGATATCCGTGGCGTTCTTTTCACGTCAAATAATGAGATCTTTTTCAACGGATATCGTAGAATCTTAACGATTTCACTTCAAATCTGTCGGTATAATTTGCGCAAACACTAATAACGGCCGTTGCGATGGAAGTACTATGAACATTCCCAAACTCGTGAGCATCATCATTGTGCTCTTGTGCGCAGTGTTCCTGCTGTATCCGACATTCGACAGCGCCATCCCGAAGGAGCTGAACGGAAGTCCGTTCACCGTGGAGATGGAGGAGGGCGGACTGCAGGTCAATGTAGATGATAACATGAACATCTCGGTGACCATGCCGAGGCTTACACTTGGTTCCAAGCTACCGGAGGACCTGAAGGATGTGACCGTGGACGTCTACATGGGAAGCAGCGATAAGAGGGTCAATGCCGGTACGTTCGATTTCGGTACGGTGCCCGCCAACGGCACCATTCAGAAGGTATTCAAGTCGAACGACCTGAACGGGATGTTCTTCCTTTCATACCTGCCGTCACTGATGACATCCGACGGTAAGTTGGACATACCCATCTATCTCGCTATCAAGTTCAAGTACATGGAATGGCAGGGCGAGGAGCTCCTGGATCTGGGTATCACGGTAAAGGTGAAGGGAACGGAATCGAACGGAACCGTCACTGATCCAATCGTTATCGGTGATGATTCTGTAGTGACCGTCACACCAGGTGACGGTATCGTGAAGACCATCGCACAGAAGATATACAACGAGTATGGGGACACCCTTGTCATAGAGGTGGGCGACGGAACAACCGATATGGGTCAGGTGGATGTCATAATCAGTTCATCCGGAGAGATGGCCGTGACGATGTCCGGAGCGACGATCGGTTCGGAACACATGAACCTCTACCAGATACTGCAGAAGATGTTCGATGAGAACGGAGGCAAACTTACATTCACCTGGGACTACCACACCTACACAGTGGAAGGCGACCAGGCGAAGGCCATCCTGAATGCTGTCAAGGCATTCTATCCGGAAGGTGAGTGAGATGGATTCCGAGAAGATGGAGAAGATGCGTCTGAAAGTCGCCAAGAGGGCCGAGAAGAGGCAGAAGAAGGATGACGCTCCGTATCTTAACAGCATCACACGTGTCACCTCGAGACTGGTGATCTCGATCCTGGAGTACATCCTGGTCTTCATACTGATCTCCCTGCTGATGACCTATCTGAAGACGGGGTCCATTGACTTCAACGCGTTGCCTGATGTCATAAAGGAGTATCTCAGCCCCGGAGGAGCGATATTCACAGCACTGGTAGCATTCCTGCCCGTGATGATTCTGGAGAACATAGGCATCTACTTCGGTCTGGGATCCGTGCCCAGGATGCTCTTCGGCATGGTCAAGTACCTCGTGCTGATCTGGTGGTTACATATGTTCGTCGGTGCGGCGGGCGATATCGACATCATACAGATGAGCGGTATGGCGGGTTCCAGCGCATTGAACGGTGTGGAATCGGTCACAATGAACCTCGCACCCTTCGTCAAGCTTCTGGATATCATATTCCTGCTGTGTCTCATCATTCCTGTAGGAGAGTTCATCGGCTGCAGGAGAAGGCACAACGAGGCCGTATTCAGGCAGCAGGAGAGGCGTGAGGCCAAGAAGGCTGAAAAGGAGGATTCTGAAGACGAATCCGACGACGGATCAGACGACGAATCCGCTGAACCGTCCGAGGAAAAGGAATGAAACATCGGCCCCATCATGGGGCCTTTTTCTCATTTTTCAAGATTTCGTCGATTGACGTTATTATTTCCGTAGAATTTCAATAATTTACTACGATAATCGCAGAATGGTTTACTGAATGGAGTAACCGTTATAAAGAAAATAGATATCGGGAACCATAATAACAGGAGAATCGAGGTCGACGTATGACAGACAGCCTTGACAAGCGCATAATTGAGCTCCTTAGGAAGGATGCGAGATGTCCTTTCGTGGAGATTGCCGAGAAGCTCGGTGTATCCGAGGGAACGATAAGGAGCAGGGTCCGTAAGATGAACCAGGAGGGTGTCATCAGAGGATACACTATCAAGACAAGTTCGAAGAACGTGAAGGCATTGGTGGAGATACGCATCGATGTCAAAACAGATACAGAGACGATCGCGAAGGAGCTCGCGGAGTACGACGGAGTGTCCGAGGTGTTCGAGGTCACAGGAGATCAGGATATCATCGCAATAGTGGATGTGGAGTCCTCGCAGCAGCTCAACGATATAATCGAGAGGGTAAGGCATTATGAGAGCATCACCAGCACACGTACTCGTCTTATATTGAAAGAGCACTTTGGGGCGATATGATGTTCGCAGGTACAGCCACAGCACTGATAACACCGTTCAAGGACGACGGGTCCATCGATGAGGACGGACTCAGGAGACTGGTGGATTTCCAAGAGGAGAACGGCACCAATGTGCTGATCCCCTGCGGTTCCACCGGTGAATCAGCGACACTCAGTCATGCGGAGCACATCCGTGTCATAGAGATCGTCAGGGATCAGGCGAAGAAGGCCAAGATCATGGCCGGAGCAGGCAGTAACGCCACATCCGAGGCCATTTACCTTTCGAAGGCAGCGGCCGATCTCGGAGTTGATGGAATACTTTCCATATCGCCGTACTACAACAAGCCCACACAGGAGGGCATATACCAGCACTTCAAGGCAATAAGCGAGGCCATCGACATACCGCTGATCATCTACAACGTACCGGGAAGGACCGGCAGCAACATCACCGCCGATACCACGCTCAGACTGGCGGAACTGCCCAACATCGGCGGTGTCAAGGAGGCCAGCGGGAACGTTGTTCAGATACAGGAGATCCTGAGGAGGAGACCGAAGGGATTCGAGGTACTCTCAGGCGACGATGGACTGACGTTCTCCATCATGAGCATGGGGTGCGACGGTGTCATCTCGGTGGCGGCCAACTGCTGCCCCAGGACGATGACGCAGATGGTCAAGCTCTGTCAGATGGAGAAGTTCGTGGAGGCCAGGGAACTGCATTTCAAGATGATGCCCCTGTTCAAGGACCTGTTCATCGAGTCCAACCCCATACCGATCAAGTACGTCATGAAGAAGCTCGGATACGGCAACGGTAGGCCCAGGCTGCCCCTCACGGAGCTGTCGCCGCAATACCGTCCGATCCTCGATCTGGACATAGCAACGCTGGGACTCATATGATCAATCTGGTCGTTGGTGGTGCCACTGGAAAGATTGGCCGTCTGGTCTGTGACCTTGCGGTGGCATCGGAGGATGTGGAGCTTGTGGGTGCTACGGTATCGGCTTCCGGAGGCAACGTCGGCAAGGAGCTGTACGAAGGCGTGAAGGCCTCCGCACCGGAGGATCTGTTCAGGCTTCTGGACGATGCCGATGTGTATGTGGATCTGACCACGCCATCCGCTGCATCGAAGATCATAGCGGAAGTGCCGTCCACAGGTACCAACGTGATCCTGGGGACGACCGCGGTGGATCCCGCTGCGATTGCGGCATTGACCGATAAGGTGAAGGAATACAGGATGTCAGGCATAGTCTCGTCCAATTTCGCCAGAGGTGTCAACGTCTTCTGGAAGATGTGCGAGGTCATGTCGGCATACCTGAAGGATTACGACATAGAGGTGGTGGAGACCCATCACCGCCACAAGAAGGATGCGCCGTCCGGTACCGCCATGGAGGCAGTGCGCAGGATACAGTCCTCAACAGGGATAGACGAGGTCATCTACGGAAGACAGGGTGTCACAGGCGAGAGGGGAAGGGAGATAGCCGTCCATTCGATAAGGACGGGTGACGTCTTCGGTGACCACACCGTTATGTTCGGAGGGGACATGGAGCTCCTTGAGCTGAAGCACAGGTCCGTATCCAGGGAGGTCTTCGCAAGGGGATGCATGGACACGGTCAGATGGATAGCAGATAAGAGAGATGGGAAGATGCATACGATGAATGAGGTGTTCGAATTATGATCACGGTTCTTAAGTTCGGAGGAACGAGTGTAGGCTCGGCGGAGGCCATCGAAAGGTCCGCCAACATTGTTGTGAAGGAAAGCGGTTCCAAGGTAGTCGTCGTCTCGGCGATGTCAGGTATAACCAACTTCCTCGTGAAAGCGGTAGAGGACAAGAACGTACGTATAGACGACGTCATAGAGGAGTTCAGGGAGAAGCACGTCAGCACTGCTAAGGAGCTGCTCTCTGATGATTTGTTCAAGGAGTTCATGAAGGAGTTCGAGGAGCGTTTCGCGGACTTCAGCGAACTGCTCAAGGATAGCGAGGCCAGGAAGGACAGGTTCTTCCAGGACAATATGACATCCCAGGGTGAGAGGTTCTCATCTCTGATCCTTTCTTATGAGATACGTCAGCTGGGCTTCAAATCCGTGGCTCTGACATCGGAGATGGCAGGTGTGTTCGCGGAAGGGGAGCCCCTTTCGGGATCTTGTGATCTCAGTCGTACATCGGCCGTCATGTCGATGAAGGTGAAGCCGCTGCTCAACGATGACATCATCCCTGTGATAACAGGATTCTACGGAATCAACGAGGAAGGCAAACCATTGACCTTCGGCCGCGGAGGTTCGGATTATGCAGCTGCTGCCATAGGCAATGCGTTGGATGCCAATTCCGTGGAGATATGGACGGATGTGGACGGATTCATGAGTGCCGATCCAAGATTCATCCCCGAGGCGATCTCCATCGGAGAGATGAACTACAACGAGGCGGCGGAACTGGCCCACTTCGGTGCCAAGGTCCTGCACCCCAGGACTATCGAGCCCGCAAGGATGAAGCACATCCCGATCTGGGTGAAGAACTCCTACAAGCCGGAGAATCCCGGGACGCAGATCCACCACATCAGGAAGCCCAGGGACACGCCTCTGAGGAGCGTCGCGATGAAGATGGATCTGTCCAGGATAACTGTGATCTCGGGTGAGATCTCCTATAAACAGGATCTCGTCGCGAAGATCATGCAGAAGTTCGCTGAGGCCGGTGTCATCATCTACGCCATATCGACATCATTATCATCGATCGCGTTCCTGGTCCACAGTCTGGATGCTTACAAGGCGCTGCAGTACCTGAATGACCTGGACGATGAGATTGAGAGGATAGACGTCAGGAGCAACTTCGCACTGATATGTGCGGTCGGTGACGGACTCCTCCACAGGGTCGGGTTCTGCGGTGACATATTCATGGCTGTCAAGGATGTGGATGCCAGTGTGGAGATGATCTCACAGGGTGCATCCGACGTATCATTGAACTTCGTCGTATCCACGGATTTCGCTGCCGATGTGGTCAGGTCGCTGCACAGCAGGTTCATATCCGGAGGCAACTGAGATATGATGCGTGACTTCGAGGGAAAGAACGGCGTGATGCAGTTCGGCGGTATGTCCACTGTTGACATAGCCGAGGAGTTCGGTACACCGGTGTACGTCACGGACGAGAATATCGTCAGGGAAAGCTATCGCAGGGTGTACAACGCCTTCTCCCGTTTCATGGACACAGAGATACACTACGCATGCAAGGCCAACACGAACCTTGCGATACTCACCATACTGGAGCAGGAGGGCAGTCACATCGATGCCGTTTCGATCGGTGAGGTGCTTACCTGCTTGAAAGCAGGATTCACTCCTGACAGGATACTGTACACTGGGGTGAACGTCTCCAGGGACGAGCTCAGGCAGGTAGTCGATACAGGATGCAGGATCAATGTGGACTCCGAGGGCGAGTTGGAAAAACTTGCGGACATACTCGGTGACAGATGCAAAGGATTCCCCCTGTCCTTCCGTATAACGCCCGGTGTTGCATCAGGACACGGTACGAAGGTCATGACCGGCGGTAAGGGTGCCAAGTTCGGTGTACCCTATGACAGGGTGATGGACGCGTACGCCAGAGCGAAGGAACTCGGATTCGATATCAAGGGCATACATGCACACACAGGATCCGGAGGGAACACCGTGGATCCTTTCATAGACGTGGTGGAGGTTCTCATAGACTTCGCCAACCGTCTGAGGGACGAGCTGGACATCCACCTGGAGTTCATAGACTTCGGCGGAGGTCTCGGAGTGCCGTACAAGCCTCAGGAGGAGGAGTGCGACGTCGAGGATCTCGGAGCAACGATCACCGACATGATCCTGGAGGAGACCGATGTGAAGAAGGTCTGTCTGGAACCGGGAAGATACCTTGTCTGTGATTCCACCATACTTCTGGCAAGTGTCACGGATGTGAAGGATGCGGGTACCAAACTGTACGTCGGTACTGACATAGGCTTCAACACGCTCATCAGGCCGGCGTTCTACGATTCATATCATCACGTTGCTTTGGCCAACAAGTTCAACAAGGCATGCACAGCAAAGTACGATGTCGTCGGTCCTATCTGCGAATCGGGCGACTACATAGCGCATGATAGGATACTCCCCGACCCGCAGGAAGGGGATCTGTTGGTCGTTTACAATGCAGGTGCGTACGGATTCTCGATGTCGAGCACATACAACTCCAGGCCCAAGTGCAAAGAGGTCCTCGTCAAGGACGGCAAGGCGGAACTGATAAGGGACGCCGAGACCATGGAGGACATCTGGAGACACCAGGTCGTACCGGAAAGGCTGAGAAGATGAGGTTCTTCAAGTACGAGGGCATCGGTAACGATTTCATCGTCATCGATGGGATGAAGGGCGATGTGAGCATCGACGGGGTACTCTGTAAAAGGATGTGCGACCGTAACTTCGGCATAGGTGCGGACGGTGTACTGTACGTCCTGCCGGGACAGGACGGTTCGGACATAACCATGAGGATAATCAATTCCGACGGTAGCGAAGCGATCATGTGCGGCAACGGCATCCGCTGTGTCGCCAAGTACGCCTACGACAACGGATTGGTGAAGGGGACGTCGTTCACGGTGAACACGCTCAGGGGAAACCTTGGTGCGGATGTCAGCGTGAAGGACGGCAAGGTCGATACAGTGAAGATAGACATGGGTGCGCCCATGCCCGAGAAGGATTACACGGTGATCGACATCGACGGTGTTAAGGTCAAGGGACGCAAGGTGTCCATGGGCAATCCGCACTACGTGGTGTTCGATCAGTTGGACAAGGGACAGATCGACAGGTTCGGTCCGATCCTGGAATCGCACAAGGAGTTCCCTGACAGGACGAACGTGGAGTTCGTGACTGTCAAGGACGGTAAGATAAACATAAGGGTTTACGAGCGCGGTGCGGCATGGACATTGGCCTGCGGTACCGGTGCATGCGCCACCACTACAGCGGCGGCCATGGACGGACTCGTGCCCTTCGATGTACCGGTGGATGTGCATCTGCCGGGAGGATGGTTGAAGATAACGGTGGACGGTGAGTTCAGGAGGGTCCTGATGGAAGGGCCTGCCAGATACGTCTTCCAAGGTGAATATCAAGGTGAATGAGATGGAATACGAATTCTCAGAGAGATTGCAGAAACTGCCTCCGTACCTGTTCGTCAGGCTGGAGGAGATGACCGCCAAGAAGAGGGCGGAAGGGATGGACATCATAGACTTCGGCATAGGGGATCCCGACCTGCCCACACCCGATGTGATAGTGGACGAGATGTATGAGGCCGCAAAGGTCAACAAGAATCAGAAATACTCGTCATCGGCAGGCGAGAGAGACCTCAGGGTCGCCATCGCTGACTGGTACAAGAGGCGCTACGGTCTGGATGTCGATCCGGACACAGAGGTTTGCGTGACCATCGGTTCCAAGGAGGCCATATTCAACATAGCGCAGGCCTTCGTGAACCCCGGTGACACGATCATCGCCCCCAGTCCCGGTTATCCTGTCTACTCGGGTGCATCCACATTGTTCAACGAGGCCAAGTGCGTCAAGGTACCGCTCAGGGCCGAGAAGGGATGGCTGCTGGATGTGGAGGAGTGCCCCAAGGGGGCCAAGATGCTCTATCTGAACTACCCCAACAACCCCACGGGTACGACTTGCGACCTGGACTATCTCAAGAAGGTCTACAAATGGTGTCAGGACAACAACACCATTCTGTGCTACGACAACGCCTACTGCGAGATGACGTTCGACGGTTACAGTGCACCGTCCATACTCCAGGCGGGAAGGGATGCGATAGAGTTCGGTTCGTTCTCCAAGACGTTCAACATGACAGGATTCAGATTGGGCTACGCAGTGGGCAATAAGACGCTCATAGCGGGACTGAAGAAGTGCAAGGGACAGATAGACTCCGGTGCACCGATCTTCATCCAGAAGGCCGCGATAAAGGCCCTGTCACTCTACGGTAAGAACGGTGAGGTCCCCGAGGTCATAAAGAAGAACATGGACGAGTACGCAAAGAGGAGGGAGGCCCTGGTCAACGGACTGA
>JAEEGL014458811.1_pt1 | contig 25628 bp, 16 predicted proteins | sample 9134231 | NCBI WGS metagenome assembly JAEEGL01 (sample SAMN16246548, study PRJNA631951) | gut metagenome | biome: gut microbiome; feature: rumen; material: fiber-attached | host: Bos | place: Iran: Karaj | collected 2018-10
ATCCGGGTTCATTTCCGTATCAGTCACGGTCTGCCATCTGTCTGTGACCACCATGTACCGGCCGTTGATCTCCCTGCAGGAAAGATCCAGGACCAGGCGGTCCTTCCCTGCAGCCCGTGATATGGATTCAAGAGCTTCGGGGTCGATCTGTCCGTCCCTGAAGATATAAGACGTGACGATCACCTTTGACGCTCCGGCATCCAGAAATTCGCGGGCATTTGCGGGAGTTATGCCGCCGCCCGCTTCAAGCGAGTCAGGGTATGCGCCGAATGCTTTAAAAGCCTCTCTCTTCCCGGCCTCATATTCGGCGGAGTCCCTTTTGTTCAGTATTATCACGTGACCGCCTGGCAGACCCAGCCGTCTGTAAAGGCCGGCAAAGTATTCCGCGCCCTTTCCGGACACAAAATTCTCGCCGGCCCCGTTATCCGTAAGCGTGGACCCGATTATCTGTTTGACCTGACCGTTATGTATGTCTATGCATGGCCTGAAATGCAAAACAGCCCCGTATTGTCAGGATATCACATCGGCCATGGTGTAAAAGCCGTTTTCTTTTCCCGCAAGGAATCTGGCAGCCGCAATGGCTCCTTCCGCAAAGATCGCCCGGGAATAGGCCCTGTGGGATATGGTCACCACCTCATCGGGACCCGCAAATATCACATCATGGTCCCCCACTATGGTCCCGCCCCTGACTGAAGAGATGCCGATCTCATCCTGAGGTCTCTTTTCCCTGCGCATGCTCCTGTCATAAACATATTCGGGATTCCATTTACAGGCTTCCTTTACCGAATTGGCAAGCGCCAGAGCTGTTCCGCTGGGAGAATCGAGTTTCTGGTTGTGGTGGGCTTCCACGATCTCAACGTCGAAGCCTGCCCTGCGGAGGGCCGGAGAAACGGTTTCCAGCGCCTTCATAAGCACATTGACGCCCACGGACATATTTGCGGAACGGAGCACGGGTATTATCTTTGAAGCCTTTAACGCGGCTGTTTCCTGCTCTTCCGAAAGCCCTGTGGTGCACAACACCAGCGGGATATGTCTGTTTACGGCGTATTTTATGATGCCGTCAGCTGCCGCCGCCACGCTGAAGTCAATGAGGACGTCGGCCTCATCCACGCAATCATCGGCATTGTTGTACACGGGATATGGATTGTCCTGATCCGTCCTCGCGTCTATGCCCGCGGCAATCACTACGTCATCGGTCTTTTCGGCAGTCGCCGAGATCATCTGCCCCATCCGGCCGTTACAGCCGTTCAATAAAACTCTTATCATATCAGTCCGTAAGCCTCCAGTGATCTTCTAAGTCTTGCCTTGTTGTTTTCACCCATTTCGGTAAGAGGGAGTCTCACCGGTCCCGCGTCTCTGCCCATCATGTTGAGGGCTTCCTTTACGGGAACGGGATTGACTTCGCAGAACAGAGAATCGACCAGATCGATGGCTCTGAGCTGCTCTTTCCTCGAGCCTTCCACGTCTCCGTCGAAGAATCTGCTGCAGATCTCATGGGTCTCTTTGGGCGCCACATTTGAAAGGACGGAGATCACGCCGATACCGCCGAGAGAAAGCACGGGAACTATGTGATCGTCATTTCCGGAATAAATATCCAGACATCCGTCCGCAAGGGCTGCAAGACGGGCGATCTGATTGATATTGCCGCTGGCTTCCTTTACGGCTGTGACGTTCTTTATCCCCTTCGCCATCCTCACCATTGTCTCGGGCAGGACATTCAGGCCGGTACGGCTGGGAACGTTGTATACGATGATGGGAATGTTCACGTTCTCGGATATAGCCTCGTAATGCCTGTATATACCTTCCTGAGTGGTCTTGTTATAGTAAGGAGTAACGGACAGAAGAGCGTCAACGCCCGTTTCCTCGGCTTCTTTTGAAAGCTGGATTGCGTATCTGGTGTCGTTTGATCCCGTACCCGCTATAACGGGGACCCTGTGGTCCACTTTTTCGACGCAGAACCTGATGACTTCCTTGTGCTCTTCATCGGAAAGAGTGGCGGCTTCGCCGCTGGTGCCGCATACTATGATGGAGTCCGTCCCTTTCTCTATCTGCCAGTCTATGAGCTTGCCGAAGGCATCATAATTGACCTTCTTACCATCGTCATCGTTGAAAGGGGTTATTATCGCAACTCCTGCTCCTTTAAAAATCGCCATGATCTTTTCCTTTCCCGTAATCTACGGACCGTTTGATCAACTGTGAGATAAACACTTCTACGTATTCTAACACCGAAGAACGGTAAAATCAAATCCGGTATACCTCCCTCCGACGCACATATTGTTCGTCTGCATTCAAAAGCATGTATCAAAAGCGGTCATGTGTCAGGATCATTTATCCGTTCCAACATCTGTTTTCTCAGAGTAACCGTATCTATTTTTCCGGATCCGAGGATGGGAAACCCGTCAAACACAAAGAACTTAGATGGGATCTTGTATTTTGCAAGTTTTTCCGACAGGTCTGCGCGCAGAAGATCTTCATCAAATACAGCGCCGTCCTTTAACGTGATACATGCTGCGACCTCTTCCCCGAAGAGTTCACTCGGCATTCCAAGCACCTTGACATTTTTTATCTCATAGTATTCGGAAATCTTTTCCTCGATCTCACCCGGCATTATATTCTCTCCGCCACGGATTATAAGATCCCCTAAACGTCCCGTAAAATGGACATATCCTTCTTCATCAAGATAACCAAGATCCCCCGTGTGCAGCCATCCTTCACTATCTATGGTCTGATCCTCTATAGGTACCTTGTAATATCCCCCCATGAGATTGGATCCCTGTACCAGGATCTCGCCTTCTTCACCTGCCCTGCATTCTGTTCCGCTTTCCGGCGATGCGATCTTTATCATAATATGTTCGATCGGTTTCCCTACCGTATGAAGGACATGCTCCATCGTGTCCTCATAGTCCGTTGTGCTTACCGGCGCCATTTCAGACAGTCCGTATGCGCTGATGAAATGATCATTCGGAAGTTTCTTCCTGAACATCCGGATCTGAGCCTCAGTAGCCGCAGATCCTGATATTATCGTGCAGCGAAGGGAAGAGAATTTATCGGAACTGAATGTTTTGTTGTTCACAAGGGCTATGAGTTTGGTCGGGACCGAATGAAATACTGTAAGACGGTGTTTCGGTATAAAATCCACCAGAGTATCGGTCCTTATATCGTCAGGAATATAAATTGCGGACTCTGCTATCGCATTCGCGAACAGGCCTGCTATCAGACCGAAGACATGAAATAACGGCAGGATCAGACATGTCCTGTCATCGGGCATCAAACCCTGGGATCTGGCACTGTAGTATGCGCCATTGAGTATATTGAAGGCAGACAGTATCACTCCTTTGGGGCGGTTTGTCGAACCCGATGTGAATAACATGGTACATGGTGCATCCCTATCCACATCCTGCGAATATCCATTCTTAACAGATTCGTAGTAAGACTTGCGCTCTGTAAGGGTGGAAGCGTCCATGAATGAGTATACTTCCCTGACCTGACTGCAATCCGCTTTAAGAGCCGAAAGAAACTCACTGTAGTTGCTCACATTGTTCATTGTACCGTAACAAAAATGAGTCATGTCGGAAATCTCCGCAACTGTCCTGATCTCGGATACACTGAGGCCCGGATTTATAAGCAGAGCCATCGCACCGAGCTTTTGTACCGCAAAAAATGTCATGACCCAACCGATGGAATTACGTCCGTATATACCTACATGTGTTCCGACACCTACGCCCAGTTTATTCAGATCATCTGCGATCAGCTGTGATCCGATTTCAATATCTGACCACGAAAATGACCTGCCGGACTCAAAAATAAAGGGACGGTCTTTAAGTTTTTCTGCCTTCTCCGCGCAAAAGTCCTTAAATGATTTAAAAAATAATGGAGGCTCTTCAGATGTCATGACAGTCAGAGGGATAGTTTCACTAAAACCTGCAGCTTCGAAGGTATGGAATACTTTTTCCGAAACATTTTCGACCCTCATAGCCCCTTCTTCACAAAAGCGCTTGCGGCATATGAGCAGTTCCCTTATGCCTGCCAGTGATATATAGTCCACATCCCTGAGATCAAATATGATCTGTTTTATATTCCCATCGATCTTCTCAATATATTTTCTCAGATCCGGAGATGTGTTTATATCGATCCTTCCTACGACAGACACCCTGAGACAGTGATCGCTGACAACTTCATTTTTTATCATCATACGCTTTCTCCTCGTACTCAATTGCACGTATCGTATATGGATCTATTGTTTTGCGTTTTGTTCTATGTTACCATATCTCATGCTGTTATAAAAACAAAAACGGAGAACATGGTATGTGGGAAGAATTAAAATTAAGTCATGATGATGTCATTGCAGTGGTAGCTCCCCATCCTGATGATGAGTGCCTGGGGGCATCTTTTATTCTGCTTACAATGCCGGAAAGAACGGATGTATACGTGCTTACAGATGGTAGTCACGGCAACGATGAAAAGACTGTTGAGGAGGAGGCACGGATCCGCAGGGAGCAGTTTGATGAGGAGATGTCCTATGTAAAACCCCGAAATTTTTACTGGCTCGGATACGAGGATACAACTCTTCCCCAACACCCTGAGGCGGCAGATACTATTGACTTTACTCAATACACAAAGGTTTTCCTCCCATGGAATGAGAGCGCTCACCCGGATCATCGGGCCGCTTCCGTGATGTGCTGCAGGGCCATCATGAAGCAGAAAGCCCATCCCGAATGTTACTTTTACGAGATAGCCGTTCCATTTAACAAACTGACTCACTATGCGGATATCTCAAATCTGATCGATGAAAAGCGCCGCCTGATAGATTTCCACAGTGATCAGGCCTGCCAAAAGGATATACCCTGCAATCTGAACTTGTTCAGAGGTTCGTTTATATCATTGTATAAACCGGTCAAATACGCCGAATGCTATCTGCAGGCAGATCCGTATAAGATCGGCTATTGCAATGATATACTGATAAAGCTGAATACTTTCAAAGAAGATTACGGCCTTTATGACAGGCTTTTGGAGCAGGGGATCCGGATCAAGCGTGTAATGCCCTGTGATCTGGGCCCGCTTCAGGAATTTGTACGGGAAAATTTTGCTGACAGCTGGGCTGACGAAATCCTGCCTGCTGTTATAAACGGCAGTTGTTTCATCGCAGAACGCGATAGGAAGATACTGGCTTTCGGATGCGCGGAAGCTACGGCAAAAGGATATTTGGGACCTGCGGGAACATTGCCGGGCGTAAGAAGAACGGGGATCTGCAAAGCGCTCCTTCAACGGAGTTTACGTTATATGATAGAACAAAACTACAGATATGCCGTCGCAGGTATGCCGATCGATCCTATTTGGGACATGGTAAATCAGGTTGCGGATGCTGAGGTGATAAAAGACAGCAGCTGCGCTTATATGGACAAGCTCAGCTATCCTTTTTAACCGCGCCGTAAGCCCTATCATCTTATCCCGAAAGACCGTTTTTTTCATGATACGCAATTTTTGTCCCTTCCGTCTGCCGGTGCCCTGATACGAAGTTCTTGACAGGACCCGGGGATGGTCATACAATCTTATCTGTTCATCCGGGACACATTCGTCCCATTCTTCACTGTGTTTTTTGTATTAGCGGCGGCGCTTTGATCCTGCAAACGGATTTTTCCGTGTCATCCGGGAGCCGGGCGCCGGAATATCTTCACGCGCGGCCGGGCTTTATTTCCGGTCAGAAAGGAATAATGAATGAGAAGACCGTTATGCGCTGCAGGTCTTGTTTTTATCACGATGGTGTCTTTATTGACGCTTAAGAATATCGGGAATATACGGGACCACAGTGAGCTTGAGGGAAAAGCGCGGACGATGGAAGGAAGGGTGTCCGTGGTTGAACACCGGGATTATGAGGACTATTCCGTGACTTACGTGTATTTGAAGCTGACCGAAAGAAATGATCCCTTTGACAGGGGCGCAGTCATAAGGTGCGCCTGCTCCGGGGATCTCCTCTCCGGTGACCTGTCCCTCCGTCCGAAAATAGGAGCCAGAGCCGGGATCAAAGGCAGGATACAGGCCTGGTCCCGGGCAAGAAATCCCGGGATGTTCGATCAGTTCCTCTACCGGAAAGCCCTGGGCGTGGAATGCGGGCTGAAGGACTGCGAGATCCTGTATGTGTCCGGAGATCACGACCGCTACAGGGAATTCCTGTCGGAGATCAGAAACTATCTGGGGCTTATGCTGGACAGGGTTTTCGGGATCAGGGACGGGAGCATACTCCGGGCCGTCGCTCTCGGAGATAAATCCTCTCTCGATGAGGAGACCAGATCAATGTATCAGAGAAACGGGATAATCCACATCCTTGCGGTTTCCGGGCTGCACATATCGGTACTGGGGATGGGGTTGTACGGAGCATTGAAAAAGCTCAGGGTGCCGTCCTTTTTCTCCGTCCTTTTGTCCGTGTTTTTTATGTGCTCCTACGGGCTGATGTGCGGTTCATCCGCGTCAGCCGTCCGCGCAGTCACCATGTTTTCGATACGGATGGGAGCCGTGCTTCTGAAAAGGACCTATGACATCCTGACAGCGCTTACGACCGCCGCGATCATGATCCTGGCCTCATCCCCTCTGTATGTCACGCAGGCGGGTTTTCTGTTTTCCTTTACGGCAGTCCTGTCGATCAGCGCCATGACGCCCGTGACGGATGAGATCCTCATGGTGAGATCCTTTAAGGGATTTGCAAATAAGATCGTTTCCGCCTTTACTTCGGGGATCGATGTAGCCCTGGCCACCCTGCCCATTCACACGGGGTTTTATTATTCATTCCCCATCATATCTCTCCTGATAAACCTGATCGTGATACCTCTTATGACAGTGGTCATGGCGGGAGCAGTGATCTCTATGATCCTTGGAAGTCTGTATCTGCCCATGGCTTATATCGCCGCATTTCCGGTGAAGATCGTGTTGAGGATCTATTATCTGCTGTGCGTTTTTGGGGATCATCTTCCGGTCAGCAGCGTGATCACGGGATGTCCGCCGGTATACCGCATCGTCCTGTATTATCTGATGCTGTCGGTCCCCTTCATCATCAAAGACCGCTGCTCTCCTACCGTGTTTGTGCTCACATCACTCATCGCCGTCTCACTTCTTGTGTTCAGGCCTGCCGCAGGGTTCAGCATTACTTTTGTGGATGTGGGACAGGGAGACTGTATTTATATTACCGACGGGAACGGACTTGACATCCTTGTGGACGGCGGTTCATCCACCGAAACCGGTCCGGGTGAAAGGATAATAGCGCCTTTTCTCAAGTACAACGGAGTCGGCAGCATAGAATACATATTCGTGACCCATCTGGATTCTGATCATTACAACGGAATAACGGAACTTATTGAAATGTCTTCAAAAGGGGGGCCGAAAATAGACAGGGTGCTCCTGAACCGTGCAGTCCTGAATAACGGCGGGGAAAAGCTGAACGCCTTCTCTTCCGTCTGCCGTGAAAACGGCGTATCCATATGCCCTGTCAAGGCAGGAGATTCACTTGTTTCACAAAGAGATTCATTGGAGATAAGCTGCATATACCCCTCATCCGACAGCGGAGATCCCGAAGAGATGAACGAGATATCAACGGTACTGGCGGTGAGATACGGAGATCTTACATGTCTCCTTACGGGCGATATCGAGGGACAGGGAGAGACCGATCTGACCGGGATCATAAGGAGGAATAAGGAACTGCAGAATGCGGATATACTAAAGCTTGCCCATCACGGTTCAAAGAACTCTTCTTCGGAGGATTTCCTGAACGCTCTGTCCCCCGGGATCTCGGTGATATCCGCAGGGAAAAACAACCGCTACGGACACCCGGCCCCTGAAACGCTGAAAAGACTTGATGAGAGAGATATCCCTTATCTCTGTACTATCGACAGCGGCGCCATCACTTTTCGTACAGCGCCTTTTTCAGTTTCACGGTTTTTCTCAGCTCCGTCAAAATGACCGACCTGCCCGTCTGTGTTTCAAACCAGGTGTCAATTTTCGTCGAAGGACCATAGGCCGGAAACCATACCAGTTCAAAGTCATCAAATGCTTTCATGCGCTCTGCCATCAGTCTGGTCCGAGGGATATGAAAACCGGCGGTCACCATCCCTACTCTGAGCCCGATCCCCTTCCGGGCTCCCGGGTCTGAGCCCGCCCTGACATGCAGCGCGCCAATGAAAAGGAGTTCATGTATGAGCCCCGCGGAGAACTCAAGATTCTGTTTTGTATAACGGGCACGGTTTTCAAGATAGATATCGGACGGGTTTACGCCAAGCTCAGACAGGCGTTCTGACATATACTCCGCCTCGGTGCACAGTCCGTTGCGGTACAGGTTTGCGCCGCTTACTATGTACTTCACTCCCGGGTTCTTCTTTCCGACCTCGAAAGCGGCATCTACCTTGTAGCCGCAGTTGGGGCTTCCAAGGATCACCAGGACGTCGACGGGAGACTCATCGTCAAAGGGACCTTCGAAGAGCAGCCTGTTGATCTCAGGCAGAGTCTCCTCCCGCTCCTCCGGGTGCGCCGCAAAACGGTCGATCGTCTTTTCGATCTCGCGGGAGAGATCATAGGCTACAAAATCCAGCTTTTCGTCCTCGTCAACCTCCTTCGACAGCTCAAAGAAGCATTGCATTTTGGCCTCATGCAGCATGAGCGCCTTCCGGAAAAAGTCAGGAACGTGCGCTGCGGACATGGAATTCCTGTCCCTCTGTATGTAACTGAGCATCAGTATTTCTGATGTGATGATCCTGCTGTCGCGGTCCTGCCCGGAGAGCAGGGTCAGGTAACGGTAATTGAAAAGGCGGTCTTCCCCAAAGACAACGCTTTCATCAAAGCGAAGCTTTCCTTCTTCAATGACCTGTCTTTGATAGAATTTGTTGCAGTTGGAATAGATCAGCAGATGTCTTGTGCGGATATAGTCGTCCGCAAATTCGGAAACACTGTCGTATGTCCTGTCCTCAACTGTCCAGAATTCGCTGTTGCCGGATAAAAAAGCGCGTTCGATCCCAAAGATATAAAGACCGGCCTTCTCCTCAAGAAGCGGCCTGCTCTGACTGATAAACCCGTCCTTCAAGCAGTCATCGCAATCCAGAAACGAGACATATTCACCGCGGGCCAGATCCAGCCCCCTGTTTCTGGCGCCTGAAGCGCCAATGTGCCTGCTGAAAGCCGTGCGCAGGTTCTCCCTGCCCTCCCCGTATTCCTTTAAGATCTGCGAAGTGGCGTCTTCGGAACCGTCGTCCACTACTACCAGCTCGCAGTCCTCCGGAAGCTGCTTCAGCACGCTGTCAAGACATTCCGCAAGGAATGACTCACAGTTATAGGCCGGGATGATGATCGACAACAAAACAGAGTTCTCTTTTTCCATTTTTCACACCTTATATTTATTTGACTTGCTGCTCGACTGGAATGATGAGATCAGGCAAATTCCATGATAGTGTAGTTCATATCCTGCACATATTGATATTTTACGCTCTTGGCCAGACGCTGCATTAGCACGTAGTTGTCCGTGGTCAGACCTTTTTCGCGGTCTTCTTCCTTCTGGAGCGCGATACACTTGCCGTTGTCCATGATCACAAAGGTAGCTCCCCCGTCACTCCTGTACCGCACTATGATCTGAGCCAGGATATTCCTTCCGTTGACGGACTTCATATAAGCCACCATTTCCTCCAGACACAGTCCGACCCGGTAGGAGATCTTATGATCGAACCCGTTTTCTTTTGCAAATCTTCGGATCGCGCGGGACGCTTCCACGGCATCCTCTTGCCGCACGCTCATATACAGAACGGCGTTATTGAGTTTTTCCGCTTCAGCGATATCCATTTTGTACAGCTGTCTGAAGCGCCGGAAGAATAGAATGAGCACCAAAACCGCTGTAGTAGTCTTTGCCAGATATATCCATGGCGCACTGAATACATGCATAAAGATGAAAGCGAAAACCGGCTGGGTAATGTTGCCTGCAAGGATGACCTTTGCGGTGTACGATGTGTCTTTTTTATTTACAAGAAAGAGAAGCAGAAAAAGCACCAAAGCCTGGGGCAGAAAATAGACAGCATGGACACGCACTGCGGAAAGCCCCCCCGGGGGAACTATATCGACGCCGTAGATACTGTAAAATATTGTCGGAAAAAACATGACGAGCGCAGTGGCTGCCCCGATCATCACGGTCATGAACCTTATCCCCTGCTGCATCAGTATCTTAAGCCCCTCCACGTCGCCGGCGCCCTCCAGAAGCCCCACCATAGGCCGCATTGAGCCGATGATCCCATTTACCAGCACGGCCACCACGGAATAACTGAAAGCACAGACACCGTCGATGGTTCCGGCGGAGTCTCCGAATGCCAGAAGCAGTATCCGGATCAGAATGTAATACTGAACAGCATTCACCAGGGAGGATACGGCATTGGGAACCCCAAGGCGCAGGATACCTGCATATTCCGAAAAAGAATGTCCCCGCTCCCTGTACCCGAGCATATCAGTGAACTTAAGCAGACAGATCAGGGTCGTACTGCACCGGACCATGTTTGCGCAGGTCGTCCCCAACCCTGCGCCTACCACGCCCATCTGAAGCGGACCCACAAACAGAAGATCCAGTACAAGGTTGACTGAACCCTCCAGCAACGTCAGCATTGTAAGCATCTTCATCCTGCCGACTATCTGTAGCATATTGGCTCCGACTGTCGAGATCACGCCTAACGGGGTTGCGATCATAAGGCCTATCGCATACTGCCAGACCATGGCATAGATATTATCAGGAAGACCGTACGCCTTCAAAAGCACCCAGATAACCGGTATCTGGAAGATCGATGCAAAAACGGATAAATAAACCATCAGCCAGAAAGACGCACCCTTGATCTGTTTGATCTGCGCGCCTTCGTTGCTGCCTATGGAAGTTGACAGACAGGTGCCTATCCCGATAGCTCCAATTTCTGTTAAAGCTCCGACAAACAATAATAACGGCGTAAAGACAGAAACTGCCGAAAGCGCATCTTTACCCAGAAAATTGCCGACCACGATCCCGTCTACCGAGATCAGGAGCAGCGTAGACATATTTGTCATGATCATCGCAGGAAGATATTCCCTGAATTTGAACATGGAAAGATCCCCTACGCGCCTGTACTTTTTCAGTTGATCATCATTCGCATTACTCATATCATCACGAAAAAATGATCCCGTTATGCGGATCTATACGGGTCATGCGTTTTGCGCCTTGGCCTTTGCCGAGAACTCAGCCCTCTTTCTGAGCCTTGGATCCAGTATCTTTTTGCGTATCCTGAGATGTTCGGGAGTCACCTCCAGAAGCTCGTCATTGTCAATGAAATCAAGGCATTGTTCGAGACTCATGATCTTTGGAGGCGTGAGTCTGAGGGCATCGTCAGAACCCGAGGCCCGGGTGTTTGTAAGATGCTTCGTCTTACAGACGTTCACTTCCACATCCTCAGACTTTCCCGTCTGACCGATGACCATGCCTCCGTATACCTTTGTGCCCGCCCCTATGAACAGGATACCTCGCTCCTGTGCGTTGTAGAGCCCGTAGGTGATAGCCTCCCCCGTTTCAAAGGAGATGATGGATCCCTGCTTTCTGTACTGTATCTCACCCTTGAAGGGAGCGTAGCCTTCAAAGAGAGTGTTCATGATGCCGTTTCCCTTTGTGTCCGTAAGGAAATCACCGCGGTAACCTATGAGTCCGCGTGAAGGCATGTAGAACTCAAGCCTCGTATATGCTCCGGATACCGGAGTCATATTCTTGAGCTCGCCCTTTCTCTGGCTGAGCTTCTCAATGACCACTCCCGTAAAGGAATCCGGAACATCCACATAAACCGTTTCCATGGGCTCAAGAAGCTTCCCGTTCTCGTCCTTCTTGTAAATGACTTCCGCCTTGCTGACCGCAAACTCGTAGCCTTCGCGTCTCATGGTCTCGATCAGCACCGACAGATGCAGCTCTCCCCTGCCGGACACCTTGAACGCCTCCGTGGTATCGGTGTCTTCAACCCTGAGAGACACATCTGTGTTCAGTTCCCTGTAGAGACGGTCCCTGATGTGACGGCTGGTGACATATTTCCCTTCCTGCCCGGCGAGAGGGGAATCATTTACGATGAAATTCATGGATATGGTGGGATCCGATATCTTCTGGAAAGGAATGGCTTCGGCTCCTTCCGGTGAACACAGGGTATCGCCTATCTTTATATCTGAGATACCCGATATCGCCACAATGGACCCCATTGAGGATTCGGCCACCTCCTTCCTGTCCAGGCCGTCGAATTCGTACAGTTTGCTGACCTTGACCTTGTTCTGCCGGTCAGGCTCGTGGTGGTTAACGATGAGAGCTTCGTCTCCGACGCGAAGAGTGCCGTTTGAGATCTTGCCGATGCCGATCCTGCCCACGTATTCATTGTAATCAATGGTGCTTATGAGACACTGCAGCGGCGCGGAAGGATCTCCTTTCGGCGCCGGGATATGTTCCACGATGGTGTCGAAAAGAGGCGACATATCGCGGTTTTTTACGGTAAGATTCGCAGTGGCGGAGCCGTTCTTGGCCGATGCAAATATGAACGGGCTGTCCAGCTGATCGTCGTTCGCCCCGAGATCCATAAAGAGCTCAAGCACCTCATCCTCAACTTCCTGGGGACGGGCTTCCGGCCTGTCACATTTATTCACGCACACTACCACGGGAAGGTCCAGATCCAGAGCCTTCTGCAGCACAAACTTCGTCTGGGGCATGGGACCCTCAAAGGCGTCCACCACCAGGACGACTCCGTCGACCATCTTCAGCACGCGCTCCACTTCTCCGCCGAAGTCCGCGTGTCCGGGAGTGTCGACTATGTTTATCTTGATCCCTTTCCAGGTGACTGCGGTATTCTTGGAGAGGATCGTTATGCCGCGTTCACGCTCAATGTCGCCGGAATCCATGACGCGTTCCCTTACTTCCTGATTCTCCCTGAAGACTCCGCTCTGCTTGAGCAGCTCGTCCACCAGAGTGGTCTTTCCGTGATCGACATGGGCGATTATGGCCACATTCCTGATATCTTCCCTGTTTTCAGTCATTCCGAACCTTCTTTCTGTAAAACCTTCAAAACTAATGAATAATACCATAACTGCCCGGTCAAGGCAAGGGTTAATGCAATTGACAACACCTGACTGCCGCAATACAATTGATTTGCCTGTAAATGACGATCACATCAGCAGATTAACGGAGGTTTATGTAATGACCAGATGGCAGCGTTTCAGATTTCTTCCCGGGATCCCGCTTGGCAAAGACGGTACCAGAGTCACCGGAAGCGAAGAACACAGAAGACTGTCCAGGCAAGCCGCGTCTCAGGGAGCTGTTCTTCTCAAAAATGACAGGTCGGTACTGCCCTTTTCACAAGGCGCCCGCATTGCCACCTTCGGAAAAGGGATCTGCGATTATGTCAAAGGCGGAGGCGGAAGCGGGGACGTGACCTGTGAATACGTGAAGAGTGTCGCCGACGGTCTTCTGGAAAAAGAAAAGGAAGGCAGACTCTGTCTGGATCACGATCTGCTCTCTTTTTACGATGAATACATAAAAGATCGCTACAGCAAGGGACGTCAGCCGGGGCTCATAGAGGAGCCGGAACTTCCCGACGAACTGATCAATAAAGCCGCAGCTTACACGGATACAGCGCTCATTGTCATCAGCAGGTATTCGGGCGAGGGCTGGGACCGGGTCAGCAACGGCGACGACATGAAAAAGGTGGTGGACTCAGCTGACATTTACGCCCTTAAGTTCCTGATGAGATCGGTGGAACTGTTCCCTGACGGTGATTATTACCTTTCGGGAAATGAAAAAAAGCTGGTGTCCAGAGTGTGCAGCTCATTCAGCAACGTGGCCGTATTGCTGAACACCGGAGGCGTCACCGACAGTTCATGGTTCAAAAATAATGACAGGATAGCCTCTGTACTGGCTGTTTTTCAGGGAGGAATGGAAGGCGGATCCGCCGCAGCGGACCTTCTGTGCGGGGATGTAAATCCCTCCGGAAAGCTCACGGACACCTGGGCTTCTTCCCTGTCCGATTACCCTTCTTCTTCGACCTTCCACGAATCCGTCGATTACGTGAAGTATTATGAGGATATCTTCACCGGTTACAGATACTTCGAAACCATCCCCGATGCGAAGGGCTGCGTTAATTATCCCTTCGGCTTCGGTCTGTCCTACACCAGCTTTGATATAAGGGATATCAAAGGGAAATATGAAAACGGCGTGGTAGCCTTCGAAGCGGAAGTGTTAAATACCGGGGATCTTCCGGGACGTGAGGTCGTGCAGCTCTACGCGTCGCAGCCCAAAGGGCTTCTGGAAAAATCCGCCCGGGTGCTTGCGGCCTTCAAAAAGACCGGACTGCTCAAACCCGGTGAGTCGGAAAAAGTCTTTCTCTCTTTTGATATCAAGGATATCTCGTCCTATGACGACAAGGGTTCAGTCCGGAAGAACGCCTGGGTCCTGGAAAGCGGGGTTTATTCCTTCTGTCTCGGAACGGATGTGCGCGCTCCCGAGACCGGTTTTACGGTGGAGCTCAGGGACAATCTGATAGTTAAAGAGACAGAGGACCTTCTGGCCCCCCACTCCCTCGACCGCAGACTTAAGTCGGACGGCACCTATGAAGAGCTGCCGACTGAAGAATTCACGCCTCATGAACCGGTGACGGGACGGATGGAACCTGATGAATGCGAAGGCCCCATGCCCGAGGTGAGGCCTCTTTCCGGAATGTACATGAACTGGTCGAAGATAAACACCGGAGATGTGCCCTCCTTCGAAAAGGTGGCTGAGGGTGAATTGTCCCTGGAGGAGTTTGTCGGGAACCTGTCCGACAACGATCTTATTTCCCTTCTGGGAGGACAACCAAACACGGGTCTTGCTGATGTGTTCGGTTTCGGCAATCTGCCGAGGCATATGGTTCCTAATATCATGTGCGCCGACGGACCTGCCGGGATCCGGATCCAGCCGGACCGTTCAGTCTGCACCACCTCCTGGCCCTGCGCCACCCTCCTGGCATCAAGCTGGGATCTGAAGCTGATAAGAGATGTGGGAAGAGCCGGCGGTCTGGAAGCAAAAGAAAACAACTTCGGTCTCTGGCTTACCCCGGGGATGAACATTCACAGGAATCCCCTGTGCGGCAGGAATTTTGAGTATTATTCCGAAGACCCTTTTCTCTCTGGAATGTGCGCCGCGGCCCTGGTCAACGGCATTCAGGAAAACCGCATAGGCGCCTGCCCCAAGCATTTCGCCTGCAACAATAAAGAGACAGGCAGAAAATCCAGCGATTCCGTCATCTCGGAGAAAGCGCTCAGGGAGATCTATCTGAGATCATTTGAGATCATGCTGAAGCATTCGGATCCCTGGGTCATCATGTCCTCCTACAACCTGATAAACGGAGTACATACATCCGAAAATCACGACCTTCTGACAGGAGTCCTCAGGAATGAATGGAAGTTTAAAGGGTTTGTCACAACCGACTGGTGGACTCTGGGAGAGCACTATCTGGAGATCAAAGCGGGCTGCGATCTCAAGATGGCCTGCGGCTATACCGACAGGGTGAAGATCGCGCTTTTGAAGGGAGATATCACTTCGGAGGAGCTTGAGACTGCAGCGAAACGGATTCTTTCGGTGATACTGAATTTTGAGTGATACGGGAGTTTCAGGCTGTAATGTCACTGCTTGATCTGATTTCCAAACACGCATCCCCCGGGCTGGTCATAAGGTCATATTCTTTTTTCGGCCTTTTCAGGTTGTTTTCACGGATCAACAGCAACCGCCATTACAGGGAAAACCTGGTACTCTGGAATTCCTCGGGACCTGTTTCTGAGCATAATGACCCCGGCATCACCCTGAAGGCCGACAGGGTCGAAGACTTCGGAGACACCCGCAATTCCGTAAAAATGTCCGCCATGGGCATTGACGGGAAATACATAGAACATCAGGACAGACTGACCATGCTCAGATACGGCGGAGGCCGCGGCTACCCCATTTCCTACGGCGGCTGCGAAATGATCGCGGTCTACAACCTGCTCTCCTATCTTAATGACGGGAGGATCCCCGCAGGTTTTGATTTTCCTGATATAATAAGAGCCTTCGAAGGAAACGGCATCGCCCTTGAGGGCGCTTTCGGCGCGTCACCGAAGGGCATGGTCAGGTACTTGAAGAGATCCGGTCTCTCTCCTGTTATGTCAAGGCCCGGGAAACTGATGGACACTTCTGCCCTCGAAGGCAAACCCTTTATCTTCACTGCCTTCAATGACAGGAGACACATATGGAGTCAGGTGCATACCATGGCGGCCACTCCCGAGCCGGACGGGAGCGTCATTCTCCACAACAGTTACGAAACTCCGGCCGGTTTCTCACGTTACAGGGATCCCGCCGACGTCATCATAAATTACCGGCGGGGCATGGCGCGGGCCATATGCGTTATATCACTTGCCTGATCATTTTTGCATTGTTCCCCTGTTCGTGATAAAACCGTCACAAATCAATCACAGAAATGATTTTTCATCACAAATCATCACAAAAGCAGATATTTACACGTATTTCGTCCTTTCCACAACAAGGCCGAAGGGGAACAGGGCTACCTGGGCGATTTTGAAGAACTGCTTGCCAAAGGGAATGCCGATGATGGTGATGCACAGGATGACACCTATGATCGCGTTTGTGAGGGCCAGTTCGATACCGCCGAATATGATCCAGAAGATATTGAGAATGGCGGAACCTGTGCCGCCTTCATTTCTCACCTCTTTTCCGAAGGGATTTAAGGAAATACTGGCCAGCTTAAAGCACTGGATCCCTACGGGTATCCCGATTATGGTGATAAAGTACAAAAGCCCGGTAAATATCCATCCAAGATAGCTTATAAATCCGCCGCAGATGATCCATAATAAATTAGCGATGAACCTCATAATGCACTCCTTATCAATTAAAACCAGAAATGCGGGCGATAACGGTTGAACTCACTGTATCCTCTTCCCCACCACCACGAACCTGCCGTAGGCGCCGCCCGCAGTGGAACGGTCGCAGGTAGAAAGGGTCACCAGCTCATCTCCGAACACGGCTCTCACCCCCGTGTCATAAAGCTCCATCTTCTGCATTTCCGTCATGTTTGAATCAAACTCGGCGGCGGAATTCGCTCCGGTGAACTGGTAATACTTGAAAGCCACATCCTCTTTTGCAAGCACGGTGGCGTTAAATACAAACATCACCTGGTACAGTCCCTTGTCATAGAGGGAATCAAACCTGAAGGTGGGATGCTGTTCGCAGAAGGAAGCGTCCTTGTACTTTTCAAGGGAGCCGAACATCTTGCCTGAGCTCATATGATGACCGTAGATGATGAGATTCTGGCTCCTGGGATTTATGCTGCAGGCAGTGTCCAGAAAGAGGCATCCGTTCCGGTCCGATTTTCCGTAGAAATCGTGGTTCAGATAGTAGGAATCATCCTGCCCCTGCATCACGGGGTAATCGATCCCGGTGCCGTCTATCTTAAGCCACCCCACTATGCTCCTGTTCTGGGCGTAGAGATTGGTGAACTCGCTCAGCATGGTCTTTGAGGCGGCCCCCGCCGCGGGATCCCCTCCCGACACCTCAGGCACATCCCCGCTCTGCTCCTTCTGGAGGTATGCGCTCATTCCGGAAGACGCATTGGTATTACTCAGTCCCTCCGAAAGAAGATCGGCGGTCTCCTCATTCTTCTTCCCCGCAATGCTGTAGGTTATGAGATAGATGAAGCAGGCTGAGGCCACAAGGGCGCAGGCGCCCAAAAGGATGGTCCTTCGCAGCTTCAGCTTCTTAAGCTCTTCCTGCGCAAGACGCTCTATCTCCGCCTGCTTCTTTCGTTCTTCTTCGGCCCTCTCCCGCTCAAGCCTGTCTTCCTCGTCCTCCCTGTCCCGGAGGCCGCGATGCACGGGATACCGCCTGGAACTGTTCCTTCTTTCCATGCCTGTCACTTAACTACTATGTTCACAAGCCTCCCGGGTACGAATATCTCCTTCACGGTGTCATGGCCGTCGACCCATTCAGCCACGGCTTCCCTGCCGGCGGCGATAGCCGAATCCTTGTCGATATCCCTGGCAACGCTTATGGTCTTGCGGTTCTTTCCGTTCACCTGGACCATGATCTCCACCGTATCCTCAACGGTCTTCTCCTCATCCCAGGAGGGCCATGTCTGCCTGTACACCCTGCCCTCATTTCCGATGAGTTCCCACATCTCTTCGGTGATGTGCGGCGCAACGGGATTCAAAAGCACAAGGAATAATGAAAGCTCGGCCTTATTAATGCTTCCCTTCTTTGTAAAGTCGTTGAGGAGGCTCATGAGAGCCGCGATCCCGGTGTTGTATTTCAGGGTGTCGAAATCGCCTGATACCTTCTTTATGGTCTGGTGTATCCTGGTCTCCATGTCCTGAGAATAAGAATCTCCGTCCACCAGAATATCCTGAAGTCTCCATACACGGTCCAGGAACCTGCGGCAGCCCTTCACGCCTTCATCAGACCAGGAAGCAGCCATATCAAAGGCCCCGATGAACATCTCGTAAAGTCTCAGGGTATCCGCGCCGTAATCCCTGACTATGTCGTCCGGATTCACCACGTTTCCGCGGGACTTGCTCATCTTCTCGTTGTTCGAGCCCAGGATCAGGCCGTGGCTCGTCCTCTTGAGATAAGGCTCGGGACAGGTCACCGCTCCGATATCGTAGAGGAACCTGTGCCAGAATCTCGAATAAAGGAGATGCAGCGTTGTGTGCTCCATGCCGCCGTTGTACCAGTCTACGGGCATCCAGTATTTAAGCGCTTCCTCAGAGGCAAGAGCGTCGTCATTATGAGGATCGCAGTACCTGAGGAAATACCATGAGGAGCCGGCCCACTGAGGCATGGTGTCGGTCTCTCTCTTTCCGGGGCCGCCGCACTTCGGGCACTTGCAGTTCACGAAGCTCTCCATCTTCGACAGAGGCGACTCGCCGGTATCCGTGGGCTCATAGCTTTCAACCTCGGGAAGCATCAGCGGAAGCTCGTCGTAAGGCACTGCCACGTATCCGCATTTCTCGCAGTGGACGATGGGGATGGGCTCTCCCCAGTAGCGCTGCCTGGAGAAGATCCAGTCCCTGAGCTTGAAATTGACTTTCTCCCGGCCCTTTCCTTCCTTTTCAAGGAAACCGATCATCTTCTTCTGGGCTTCCTTCACGTTCAGACCGTCAATGAACCCTGAATTGACCATAATGCCTTCGCTGACATCGGGATAGCACTCTTCATTTACATCCTTGTCGGAACCGGACACCACTTCAATGATGGGAAGCCCGAATTTCTTTGCGAAGGCCCAGTCTCTGGTATCATGGGCGGGAACTGCCATTATAGCTCCGGTGCCGTAGCTCATGAGCACGTAATCGGATACATAGATGGGTATCTCCGTATTGTTTACGGGGTTTACGGCGGTGAGGCCTTCGATCCGGACCCCCGTCTTTTCCTTGTCGGCAGAGAGCTCCGCCCTCTCGAAATCGGATTTTTTATTTGCCTCATCCCTGTAGGCCCTGATCTCATCCATATTGCCGATGCGGTCCGCGTACTTTTCGATAAGGGGATGCTCGGGCGCGACCACCATATAAGTGGCGCCGAAGAGAGTGTCGCACCTGGTGGTGAACACCCTGAGTATATCCTCCGTGCCCGCTATCCCGAAGTCCACCTCGGCTCCGGTCGATCTGCCGATCCAGTTGCGCTGCTGGGTTTTGATCTTCTCGATATAATCCACCGTATCGAGGCCCTCAAGCAGCTTATCGGCGTATTCCGTGATCTTCAGCATCCACTGGCTCTTGACCCTGCGGACCACGGGAGATCCGCATCTTTCGCAGACGCCGTCCACAACCTCTTCATTTGCAAGTGAAACCTTGCAGCCGGTGCACCAGTTTATGGGCACTTCAGCCTTGTACGCGAGCCCGTGTTCAAAAAGCTTAAGGAATATCCACTGCGTCCATTTGTAATACGAGGGATCAGTGGTATTTACCTCCCTGTTCCAGTCGAAGGAATAACCCAAAGCGTGAAGCTGTTCCTTGAAGTGTGAAACATTATTCTCGGTGACTATCTTCGGGTGGATGTGCTCCTTTATGGCGTAATTCTCGGTGGGCAGTCCGAAGGCGTCCCAGCCCATGGGGAAAAGGACGTTATAACCCTGCATCCTTCTCTTTCTGGCCACTATATCCATTGCTGTATAGGGTCTCGGATGTCCCACATGAAGACCCTGACCCGAGGGATAAGGGAATTCCACAAGGGCGTAATACTTAGGCTTGCTGTGGTCGTCGGATACGCAGAAGGCTTCCTCACGATCCCAGATGTCCTGCCACTTCTTTTCAACCTCTGAATGTACGTACTCTTTCATTCTTATGCTCCTCTCAACCTTTTATCTCTTAACCGGAAAGACCTCAGGCTCCTCTTCTCCACACCTTTCTAGTAAATATAACAAGCATGGGGAAAATTTCAAGCCTTCCGGCAAGCATATCAAATATAAGGACCAGTTTGGATAAATACGAAAACCCGGAAAAATTACCGGTAGGTCCCACCAGTGAGAGGCCGGGACCGATATTGTTTATGGTAGCCGCAACTGCGGTAAATGAGGTCACAAGATCAAAGTCATCCATGGACACGATGAGCACGCTCAGTGTGAAGATGAAGATGAAAGCCGTCATGTAGACCTTCAAAGTGTTGGTGGTCCTCTCATTCAGTTTGCGCCCTTCAAGGTAAAGCGGCTTGATCCTCTGGGGATGAAGCGACAGTTCGGTCTCGTTTCTGATGAGCTTGAACCCGGCCAGAATGCGGGATACCTTAATTCCGCCGCCGGTGGAGCCGGTACAGGCTCCTATGAACATCAGCACCACCAGTATGGCTTGTGAAAAGCCCGGCCACAGGCAGAAATCGGCGGTGGAAAAGCCGGTGGTGGTCATTATCGACGCCGTCTGGAAGGAGGAATCGAGTATCGCCTTTCCGGCATTCGTATATATGCCGTTTTTGATGATGTCTATCGTCACAAAAGCCGTAGCCGCCAGATAAATGATCAGGTACCATCTCACTTCTTCGATCTTGAAGGCATCTTTGATCTTTCCGGTCACCATCAGGTAATAGAAATTGAAGTTTACCCCGAAAAGCAGCATGAACACCGTTATAGTGATCTTGCATATCATGCTGTAGCTTTCTATGGAATCGCCCTTTACGCCGAAACCGCCCGTACCCGCGGTGCCAAAGGCGTGGCAGACGGAATCGAAGACCGGCATCCCCTCAAGACACAGGAAGATTATGAGGAGGAATGTCATGATCAGATAGATCAGATAAAGAGCCGACGCCGAATCCCTCATTCTCGGAGACAGCTTCTGGGCCGAATAACCCGGGCTCTCCGCCCTCATGATGTGCATGTCGTAATTGCCGGAAAGGGGCTGGATAGCCAGTATGAACACAAGGACTCCCATGCCTCCCACCCAGTGGGTGAAGGAACGCCAGAGAAGCGACGCATGGCTCATCGCCTCCACATCCAGAAGGATGGTGGATCCTGTGGTGGTAAAGCCTGACACAGTCTCAAAAAGCGCATCGATGTAGTTCGGTATCTCACGGGTCACAAAGAAAGGAAGAGCTCCCACCGCCCCCAGAAGGATCCAGGAGAAAGCCACCGTCACAAAGCCTTCCTTGGCGTAGAAGATCTTCGGGTCAGCCACTTTGATGAATTTGGACACCACATGGCAGATCAGATATACCGCTCCGCCGATCCCCAGATACACAGACATCTCATAGAATTCTCTGTATAAGAGCGCGGTAAAGGCAGGGAATACCATGAACAGGCATTCCACCTCGATCACCCTGAGCAGTATCCTTCTGATAAGCTGATGATTCACCGGAAAATATCCCTCAGATCGTTCATTCCGCGATAAGTAGTCATCACTATAACGGAATCGCCGCACTCCAGGGTGTCAACTCCGGAAGGAGTGAAAACGGTGCCCTTTCTCATGATGCTGCAGATCAGGACGTTGCGCATGATGGGAAGCTCCATCAGCGGCCGGCCGGTATAGTCTTTAGCATCTTCGCTCACTATGAATTCAAGAGCTTCAACTCTTCCGTCCCTGAGGCGGTAGAGGGTCTCAACATTCGAACCCATGCCGTTCTCAAGGGCTCTCACATATCTGAGGATGTAGTCGGAGGTGATCTTCTTGGGATACAGGATGGAGCCGATGTTCATGCTCTTCAGTATCTCGTCGTAATTCACCCTGTGGACCTTCGTCATGAGCTTTGCCTTTGAAATGCTCTTGACGTAGCTGGACAGCATTACGTTTTCTTCGTCAATGTTCGTCCAGGCCACAAAGGCGTCCATTCCGTAGATGTCTTCCTCCCCAAGAAGGTTCACGTCGGTCCCGTCGCCGTTTATTATCACCGCATTGGGGAGTTCGGAAGCCAGATGCTCGCATCTGGCCCTGTCGTTCTCGATGATCTTCACCTGTATATCCATGGCGGACAAGAGCTTTGTCAGATAAACGCTCGTCTCTCCCCCGCCGACCATCATTACGTTCTTCACCTTTGTGGACAGGAAATCAGTCTTTTTCAGGAACTGCATCGCGTCCTTTGCGCTGGTGACCACCCAGATCATATCTCCGGGTTTGAGGACCGTGGCTCCGTTAGGGACGATTATCTCGTCGTCCCTTTCGATCATGCCTATGAACAGATCATAGCCTATGACCGACTTAATATCCTTAAGGGCGGTATGGGCAAGTTTATGTCCCTCATTTATGGGGAGCTTCATCATCTCTATACGGGATTTTGCAAATGAAGTGACTTCAAGAGCAGCCGGATACTTGATGAGCCTCGCAAGTTCATGAGCGGCTTCAAGCTCTGAATTCACCAGCAGGGATATGCCTATCTCTTTCCTTAACAGGCCGGCCTCCTGCTGGAACACGGACTGAGCGACTCTCGCGATGGTTGAGCAGGAAGAGCCCCCCGCCCTTTTTGCTATGACCGAGATCAACAGGTTCAGTTCGTCATTTCCGGTTACGGATATCACCAGATCGGCGCTGTCCACTCCCGCCTCATAGAGGACGGAGGCACTCACGCCGTTCCCGCATACGCCGAGCACATCCTGAACGTTGCCGGCTTCCTCCACAAGCTCCTGCTTTTTGTCGATCACAGTGATATTGTGGCCTTCCCCGGTAAGCTCCGATGTCAGCGTTTTACCTACATTGCCGTATCCAACTATTATGATGTGCATAAACCATGCCCCGTAACATCAGATTAAACGGACAGCCCTTTCAGGCTGTCCGCTGGATGATATATCTGTTTCTGATCAATCTTCGGAATTCTCTGCGACTTTTGACGCCCTTGTCTCAACCTCTTTCTGCTGGATCTCCTGAGGGGCCTGTTCATACCTGACAAACTCGTAGGCGTAGGTGCCTCTTCCGCCTGTCATAGAACGGAGCACATTACAGTAGCCGCCGAGACAGGACATGGGCAGTTCGGCCTCGATCTCCTGCTTCCCGCCTTCTATGGGGTTCATTCCGAGAACTCTGCCTCTCCTCTTGTTGAGGTCGCCCATAACGTCTCCGGTGTAAGCATCCGGCACCTGTACCTTGAGATCGGCTATGGGTTCCATGAGAACGGGACCCGCTTCCATAACGCCTTTCTTGAAGGCCTGGGCAGCAGCGGTCTTGAAGGCCATTTCCGAGGAGTCAACGGGATGATAGGAACCGTCGTAAAGCACCGCCTTGATCCCCACCACGGGGTAAGCAGCCAGAGGTCCTCTTCCAACGCCTTCCTGAACGCCCTTTTCAACAGCGGGGAAATAGTTCTTGGGAACGGATCCTCCCACCACTTCCTGATCGAATTCGTAGGGAACCGTGATATCACCCGAAGGCTCGAAACGCATCTTAACATGACCGTACTGACCGTGACCGCCGGTCTGTTTCTTGTACTTGTACTCGACGTCCGATTTGCCCCTTATGGTCTCCCTGTAAGCAACCTTGGGCTCCACCAGTTCGATCTTGATCTTGTATTCATTCTCAAGCCTGCTCTTCACGACTTCAAGCTGCAGATCGCCCACGCCCTTCACCAGCATCTGGCGGTTCTCGGAGTCGTTCTCCACCTGGAAAGTGAGATCCTCCTGGGCGATCTTCTGAAGAGCCTGAGAGGCCTTGTCCATATCGCCTTTATTTTCAACCAGATATCTCATTACGGTGTAGGGCTTTGAAAGCTCGGTGCGTCCGAATCTCACGGGAACGGCCTTGGTTGACAGCGTGTCTCCGGTGGATACGTTTGTGAGCTTTCCGAGAGCGCCCAGATCGCCGGCGTGAAGTTCGGAAACCTCGACGGCTTTATTTCCCTGCATCACGTAGACCTTGCCCAGCTTGACTTCGGAATTTGTGGCCTCGTTGAACAGAGTGTCGTCCCCCTTCAGAACGCCGGAACACACCTTTATCAGGGAATACTTTCCGATGAAGGGATCCACGATGGTCTTGAAGACATATGCGGTCTTGGACTTTGAGAAATCATAATTCGCTTCAAAGATCTCATTTGTCTTCATGTTCACCCCTGCGCACTGACGGGCGTCGGGGCTGGGCATATACTTCACAATGTCGTCCAGGAGCGTGTAGATCCCGCGGCACATGATGGCGGATCCCATGGACATGGGAACTATGGTCCCGTCAGCCACGTTGGTCCTGACGGCGGATCTGATCTCCGCCTCGGAGAAGGTGTCCCCGCCGAAGTAGCGGTCCATGAACTCCTCGCTGGTCTCGGCCACCGCTTCCATTATGGCGTCCCTGTAGACGTCGAGATTTTCTTTGGAATAATCGGGAATGGGCATCTCGTTGGCGTCCTTGCCCTCCCATTTGTAAGCCTTTTCGGCGATAACGTTCACATAGCCCGTGAGCTTTTCGTTTTCCCTTATGGGGAAATGGAAGGGAGCCATCTTTTTGCCGTACTTTTCGGTCATGAACTCAACCACGTTCTTGAAGGATGCGTCGTCCAGATCCATGTCCGTCACGAATACGAACCTGGGAAGCTTATATTTGTCGCAAAGCTCCCATGCCTTCTCGGTGCCGACCTCAACGCCGTTCTTTCCCGACACTACTATGATGGCTGCGTCCGCAGCGCCGACAGCTTCCTCGGCCTCACCCACGAAATCGAAGAATCCGGGGGTATCCAGAACGTTGATCTTGCAGCCCTCCCACTCGATGGGGATCACTGAAGTGGAGATGGAAATGTGTCTCCTGACCTCTTCCTTTGAAAAGTCGCTCAGGGTATTTCCGTCGGCTACCTTGCCCATGCGGCTTGTTATGCCGGAGATATAGGCAAATGCCTCCGCAAGTGAAGTCTTTCCGCACCCCCCATGGCCCAGAAGCACTACGTTACGGATCTTGTCAGTTGTGTAGACATTCATAAAACGAACCCTCCTTCATGATTGTAGTGAGCCTGTCGGCTTTCACAAATAATTATTTTATATCATATTCAGATCATTTACAAGTATTATATGATGTCAGGGTCAAAAGCTCATAAGGCGATCATGCTTGCATGATTCGCCGCATGAGTTTGGGACCCTGACATCATTATATGCCTTCACGATATTCACGGGCTCTGGAAAACATATCCCTGAGAGAATCCGGGTCACCGGTTTCCAGATAGTCCCGTATCTCCA
>JAEEGL011041559.1_pt1 | contig 25626 bp, 19 predicted proteins | sample 9134231 | NCBI WGS metagenome assembly JAEEGL01 (sample SAMN16246548, study PRJNA631951) | gut metagenome | biome: gut microbiome; feature: rumen; material: fiber-attached | host: Bos | place: Iran: Karaj | collected 2018-10
GGCACCGGTTATGTGTTCTGGGGCGGCCGTGAAGGTTACTACAGCCTGCTCAACACCCAGATGCAGCGTGAGAAGGACCACCTGGCCAAGATGCTCACCGCAGCCCGTGACTATGCCCGCAAGAACGGCTTCAAGGGCACCTTCCTCATCGAGCCCAAGCCCATGGAGCCCACCAAGCACCAGTACGACGTGGACACGGAGACCGTTATCGGCTTCCTGCGCGCCAACGGCCTGGACAAGGACTTTAAGGTGAACATCGAGGTGAACCACGCCACCCTGGCCGGCCACACCTTCGAGCACGAACTCACCGTGGCCGTGGACAACGGCTTCCTGGGCAGCATCGACGCCAACCGCGGCGACGCCCAGAACGGCTGGGACACGGACCAGTTCCCTGTGGACCCGTTCGAGCTCACCCAGGCCATGATGCAGATTATCCGTAACGGCGGCTTCAAGGACGGCGGCACCAACTTCGACGCCAAACTCCGCCGCTCCTCCACGGACCCGGAAGACATCTTCATCGCCCACATCAGCGCCATGGACGCCATGGCCCACGCCCTCCTCAACGCCGCCGCCGTGCTGGAGGAAAGCCCGCTCTGCGCCATGGTGAAGGAGCGCTACGCTTCCTTCGACGAAGGCCTGGGCAAGAAGTTCGAGGAAGGGAAGGCCACCCTGGAAGAGCTCTACGACTATGCCGTCAAGAAGGGCGAGCCCGCAGTGGCCTCCGGCAAGCAGGAGCTCTACGAAACCCTCCTGAACCTATACGCCAAATAGACCAGCTTACTTGTTGATAAAATCAAGGCGGCCCATCCCGGGTCGCCTTGATTGTTATCTGGAACCGCCGCCGAAGCCGCCGCCGGAGAAGCCGCCGCCTCCGCCGAAGGAGGTGTGGCCGCCTCCGCCGCTGGCGGCCGTGGCCTTGGCCGAAGCGTTGGTATAGGCCTTGGCCGACATGTTGTTGGTCCAGGAGATGGCGTTGAGCATGGAAGTGGTGTTCAGGCCCATGTCGTTGGCCATCTTGTCGAATTCGGCCGGATAGAGCTTCTTGAACTGCTGGGCCACCTTGTCCGCTATTCCGAAGAGCTGGGCGTACACCAGATAGTCCTTCCAGAGCTTGGCCTCCACGGCCTCCCGCTGCCGGGACAGGGTGAAGTCGTCCAGGAAGTTCCGGAATTCCACCACGTGGCGAAGCTCCGGGACGCCCTGGGCAGTAGAACTGCCGCTGCCCCTCACGTAGCCCTTTTCATTGAGCCACGCCCTTCCATGGTCCAGCGCACGGTCCGGCCAGTTGTTCATCTTGGTGTAGTTCCTGGTGGACCATTTCTCGAACTCGCCGCGTTCCAGCAGGAGGTTGGAGCCGGCCGCTTCGCGCGCCATCTGGTAGAGCTGGGCCTCCAGCGGATCGTCAATGAGATGCTCCGCCGTGAAGTCCAGGTTCACGTACTTGTCCTTCTTGGGGTCCGGCAGCACCTTTACCTTCCCCTCCATCACCCAGCGCAGGAACAGGGCTCCTATGAGGTTCTGGGGCGGATTCCCGGACATGAAGCGCATGCCTTTGGTCATGGCGAAATGGGCGGCGAAGAGGTTCTTCTCCAGCGGGATGTCCCGGTACCAGGTGGTAATCTTGGAATCTCCGAAGAACTTCTTCTTATACTTGTAGCCCAGCTTCCTCATGATCCAGGCATAGATGATATAGAGGATGCAGCCACCGACGCACAGGCCGCCGAACCACAATTCCCCGTCTCCTTCACTGTCGTCCACCGTATAGGAACTGCCTTCCATGGCTTTGTCCAGGAGCTCCTGGAAAGGCGCATCCCGCGTCACTTCGGGACGGAAAATGCCCTTTTCGAACTTCACCAGCATAATGAGCTGGGAACGATACTGGAAGCGCTCGGTGGATTCGCCGATGACCGCCCCGTTCTCTACCGACACTTCCCCTTCGAAGCCGAAGCCCCACACCCGCGTATTCTCATAGGTCCACTGGGGGCAGTCGAAGGCTGGCTTTATGACCACCTTGGCATGCCTGGGAGCGGCCACCAGGCCGGGATTGACGAACATGAAATTGAAGCCGTCGGCGTCTTCATAGGCCTGCACCAGGCCCTCTACATGGAAACGGGCCGTCCACTGGTGGTCGCCATAGGCGCCCTGGCCCCAGCAGAGCTCCACGCCGCTGCGCTTGCGCACGATACCGCATTTTCCGGCCTTGCGGTCCCGGGACCAGTCCACATCCCAGCCATCCCCCACGCTCTGGAACGCTTTCCCGTTCTCCTGCACGGACAGCTGGTCGATGTACATGTCCTTGAGGTTCTCGATGGGGATGTACCATTCGGTACCGGAAGTCACCGTGACGTCCCACATCTGCGTAATCCAGGCGGAGCCGTCTTTTTCCAGCTCCACCTGGATCTCAATGTTACGAATCTCCTGCGCCGCTGCCCCTATGGAGAGGACGACGGCGAGGAGACCCAGCAGCAGGCGTCTCATAGACTAAATATCAGGATATTCCGCCTTGGAAGGATCGTCGGCCAGGTAGTCTCTCTTGGCGAAGCCCAGCATACCGGCAATCAGGGAAGCGGGGAAGGCACGCACCGTCTGGTTGAAACGGGTGATGGTGTCGTTGAAGGTCATGCGGGACAGGCGCACGTTCTCTTCATAGGACTTGATGTCCGCCAGGGACTGCTGGTAACTCGCGTTGGCCTTGAGTTCCGGATACTGCTCCACAACGGCCATGAGGCGGGCGGCTATCTGGCCCAGGGCCTGCTCATTGGCATTGATTTCCGCGGCGGTGGGATTGGGCGAGGCCGTCACGCGGCGGGCTTCCATCATCTTCTCAATCTGCTCGCCCTCATAGGAGGCGTACTCGCGGGTGAGCTTCACGATGGCCTTGAGGGCATCGTAACGGCTCATCTGCTGTACATTGATCTGCTTCAGGGCATTGTTGCAGATTTCGTCCATCTTGACGAGCTTGTTCTGGACGGAGATTACCCACAGCACCAGGAGGGCAACCACGGCAATAATGATAATCAGTGTCATGTTTTTAAAGTTTTAAGCACACAAATATGCAAAAAAAGCGTAACTTTGTCAATACTAACAGTGCAATTAACCATGAAAACGAACACAGATTTCAAGAATGACGCCCTGGAGGCCCTGCGCGGCAACTGGGGCAAGGCCGTCCTGGCCACCCTCCTGTATTTTCTCCTCGCCCTCGCCGTCGTCAGCCCCATCGAGTACACGGCCTTCAAGCAGCAGAGCTACGTGACGGAGCAGCTGAACGGCTACAGCAATTCCATTGCCTCGGCCGCATCCCTCATGCAGGACCCCGAGTACCAGGCGCTGCAGAAACAGAACGTCACCATGTCCATCCTGGGCTTCCTCCTGGAAGTCTTCATCCTGTTCCCGGTGGCCGTGGGTTTCACTAACGCTTTCCGGAAACTGCTCGTTAACCAGGACACGGAGATGGTCCGCAACACCTTCGACCTGAGCAACTACTTCCACAAGGTGCTGGGCATGCTCCAAATGACCGTCCTCATCGCCCTCTGGACGTTGCTGCTCTTCATCCCGGGCATCATCAAAGCCCTCGCCTACGCCATGACCCCCTTCATCCTGGAAGAGAATCCGGAGCTCTCCACCACGGAAGCCATCCATCACAGCCGCATGCTCATGAAAGGCCACAAGTTCGACCTTTTCTGGCTCTACCTCAGTTTCATCGGCTGGATGCTCCTCGGTCTTCTCACCCTCGGCATCGGCTATCTCTGGCTCACCCCTTACATGCAGACGGCCATCGCCTCCTTCTACCGGGAGGTGAAAGAAGAATACGAGGTGAAAGGCGGGCTGGACTAAGCCCTACAGATCCAAAATCCCTTCGGGGAGCTGCAGGACGATGGTTTTTTCATCGTCCTGTATTTTTTGTACGAGGTCCGGATGGAAGGGAAGGAGCACCTCTTCCCCGCCGGGGCGTTCCACCCAGAGGCAGAGGTTGCCGGGAATGTCTTCATAATCCCTGACCGTTCCCACCTCCCGGCCTTCCGGCGAGAGGATGTGCCAGCCAGTGAAGTCCTCTTCCTCCTCCTCTTCGAAATAGTCCGCGAACACTTCGCTGCCGGAGAGTTCGTCGGCGTCCCGGAGGTTCCGCACGCCCGTGAGCCGCACCAGCGCGCGGTTGGTGCCGCGGGGCGTAAACTCCTCAAAATAAAAGGGAACCGGCAGTCCATCGAAATAGATGAACACCGGTTCCTGAAGGTCGATATCCTCCGGGGACACGTCCAGGAAGCTCATGAGGAGCTGTCCTTCCGTCCCGTTGGATTTCAGTACCTGGGCGATGCGCAGCATCACTACTCTGCAGCACCCTCCGCAGGCTGGGCGGCAGCGGCCTCTGCGGCAGCCTCTTCGGCGGCCTTGCGGGCAGCTTCCTCGGCCTCCGCCTTCTTGGCGGCGATGGCCTTTGCACGGGCTTCGTTCACTTCAGCCTCGGCAGCCTTGGCGGCCTTGGCCTTTGCAATCTCGTCGTTCTTGATGCCGGCCTTCTTGGCGGCAATCTTTTCGTCCCGCTGAGCTTTCCAGGCGGCGAACTTGGCGTCTGCCTGAGCCTCGGTGATGGCGCCCTTGGCGACACCCTCTGCGAGGTGCTTGCGGAGGAGGACACCCTCATAGGAGAGGATCCTGCGAGCCGTGAGCGTGGGCTGGGCGCCAACGTTGAGCCATGCCAGGGCCTTCTCTGCATTCAGGGTAATGCTGGCGGGGTTGGTGTTGGGGTTGTAGGAGCCCAGGAGCTCGATGAACTTACCGTCGCGCGGTGCGCGGCCGTCCGCCACAACAATGTGGAAGAATGCGAAATTCTTCTTTCCGTGGCGCTGGAGTCTGATTTTAACAGCCATTGTGAATCTGTTTTTTAATGTAAATAATGTATTAGCGTATTGCCCCAACTCGTGGGAGCCTGCAAAGTTAAGAAAATATTCTTATCTTTGAAAAAATTTTTGTAATCATGCAAGGAAACGCCCCCGGGCGGATTCTATTTCAGAAATCTTTTTTATGATGAGAAAAATTATTGTTTCTGTATTGGCGCTCTGCCTGGCCTTCCCGGCCCTCCGGGCCCAGGGGCGCCACGAGATTAATCTCTCCATCGGCGGCGCCAGCTCGGAAAGTCTGTTCATGACCGCCAACGAGGGAAATTACAACGACCTCTATTCCATCTATGAACCGCATTACCGCCTGGAAAGCGGCCCCGTCGTCACCCTGGACTACCACTTCAAATTGAATAAAGTGGTTCACCTGGGCGCAGAACTCAACTACGCCTTCGTGCAGGGCCGGAGCTGGTACAACATTGGCGGCCAGCAGGGCCAGCAGTTCAAGACCAACCTCTATTCCGTGCTTCCGCAGGTGAAACTGCGCATCCCCGGGCCCCCTCACTTCCGCCTGTACGGCAAGCTGGCCGCCGGCGTGCAGTGGGTGGCGTCAGACCTCAAGGCCCGCCAGGAGTCCCCGGTCCAGTTTGCCTGGAACATTACGCCCCTGGGCTTTGAATGGGGCGGCAACCGTGTCTATGGTATGGCGGAGCTCTGCGTGGGCAATGTGCTCCTCGGAGGCCGCCTGGGTATTGGATTCAGATTTTAGTCAGCCATGAAAAAGTATTTTATCCTCCTTGCCATCGCCGCCGTGGCGGCCGTTTCCTGCAGCAAGGCAAAAACCGAAGACATTGTGGGCGGACGCAGCCAGGAATACAACTGGGGCGGCTACTCCTATATGATGTGTATCGCAGACAACCTCACCACCGACGCCCTGGACGAACTGGAGCAGGCCCTCCTCACGGAAGAGCGCAACACCTCCATGAGCTCACACTTCGAAATGAGCGGTTCCCTCCTCAAGGAAGGTTCCTCCTGGAGGGTGTCCACAGAGGCCACGCCGCTGCAGAACCTCAAAATCGAAGGAAAAGGCGACTACACCTTCCAGCTCACCTACGAGGGAAACTATTCCTTCGGAATGGGCGAGGCCTATCCCACCCATTTTTCCATCGAGGCCAAACTCCTTCGCAACGGAGAAGGCGCCCCGGGCAACTGGAAGCTGAACATCAAGGGAGGCCGCACGGAACGAGGAGGCTACCGCTGCACCTTCGAAACGCCTCAGGGCATCGAATACAGCAACACCCTGGGCTCGCAGTCCAATGGCTGGAACCAAATCTTCGGAGACCTCTACATGACCGTGTACAAAGACAACACCACGGTAGACCTCAGCTGCCTGTCCTTCAACGGTTCCCCTTCCCAGGCCAAATACACCCGCGGGCTGTAGGGCGTGGAACATAAAACGCATGGCAGATTGCAAAAAAGTTCATAAAAGTTTTGGGAATTCAAAAATGCTCATTATCTTTGCAGTCCCAAAACAAAAGCGGGTGTGGTGAAATGGTAGACACGCCACTTTGAGGGGGTGGTGGGCGATGGCCCGTGGGAGTTCGACTCTCCCCACCCGCACAAACGAGACAGCTTTCCGGCTGTCTCGTTTTCTTTTTTCACCCCCCCGGCCTGTCCCGGAAAAGGCCGTCGGAGATGCGGAATTACGGATTATTTGTGTTATCTTTGTGTTTTGGAAGGCTTGGGAAAGCCTGGCGAAATAGTTACAAAATTGGCAGGAAAAATGTAACAAAATCAATACAAAAACCATGAAGAAAGTATTAGGAATCATTGCATTGGCCGCTTGCGTGGCCTGCGCGGAAGGACAAAAGGCAGTCACCCATCCGGAACTGGAGGAAGTAGACATCTGGAGCTGCATCGACGCGCTGGAGAATGAATACGCCCTGTTCAACGAGAGCGGGGAAGCCTTCCCCGAAATGACCCGTTACGCCTGGGCGGACATTGACGGGGACGGCCTGGCGGAACTCTTCCTCGGGAGCGCTGAAGGAGAATTCCCGGAAATCTTCGCCGCGTTTGCCATGGGCGGAAAGGAGCCCCAGTGCATCGGCTTCCAGGATGCTTCCCATGAAATGTATTTCTACCCGGAAGGCGTATCCACCTGCGGCACGGGTATCTCCCGTTATAATTACATGGACCGGAGGGACCGCCTCCAGGACAGCCGGCTTCAGTGGGAGCTGACCATGGAAGAAACCAAAGAGGTGTACGAGGAGGACGAGATTGGTCTCGGAGGAAACTACATCTGGTATCCGGAACGCGAAGAATCGGTTGAAGCCACTTCCAAGGAAGTGGAGGCCCGGCTGGCAGAATTTTCCGACAATAAAGTAGAGATCGTCCCGGACTGGAAACCCCTGGAAGGCCTCTACGGAATGCAGCAGCTCAAGGCGGGCAACATTACCATCCAGTACAACGCCAACCGCTTCGAACTCAAGAACAAAGAAGAACTTGGCGAAGACTTCAACGCCCTCCTCCAAAATCCGAAGAACGCCAATGAGTGGCTCCGCTTCACCGGATACTACGACGACGGCCTGGATGTGATGCAGGAGAACGGCAACAGCGAACTCATCGCCCAGCTGCTGGAGGGCGCCTGCCGGGAAAACAGCCTCAGCGTCACGGACGATCCCGAATATACCGTATATGACACGGTAGACTCCACCCTCGAATACTACAATCCGGAGAACGGGCACTACTTCCAATACGAGGCCGCACAAAAGGGGACGCCGGTCCGCGGCATCATTTGCGTGAAGCCCTGCAACGGCGGCATCGTGCTGGTCATGTGGGCCCAAAGCACCAGGGCCAGCGTCTGCGAACGCTTCCTGGAACAGTTCCCCAGCCTCATTTTTGCCCGTTAGGCGCCTGTTTCGCCAAAATAACTACTGGCTCAGAAGATTTTTGCCGATCAAGGCAATTTCTTCTGAGTCAGTTATTTAATCAAAAATACCGCCCGGCTGCAATTCTGTCGCCACTACATAATAAAACCGCATTCTGCTTGCATATAACGCGGTTTTGCATTAAATTTGTCCACTAATGTAACGTGCGCACCTGCGCACATACACGTGGAAGGCAAAGAATGTTAGTGTCCATCCTCATATCCCTGCTGATGGCAAACACCTCGCCGCTGGGCGGTCCGGTGCCGGAAACACCTGTCAACGAACTGGTCACCGCCCCGGCGGACAGCGTGCTGGTCCTGCCTCAGGACCAAAAGGACGGAGAGGCCTATTTCGGCGGCTTCAACCACAGCACGCAGGTAGCCAAGGGAGACCCGCACCTGGTCCAGTATGACGGAGAGCAGAACATCGCCGGCGGCCAGGCCGCCCTCCGCCGCCAGGGCGGCAGCCGGGAAAGGGAATTCACTTTTTACTTCCGCCGAAACAAAACAGACATAGACCCGGACTATCTCTGGAACAGCAGCCAGGAGGAAGACATCCGGGGCATGCTGCAGCGCCAGGTGCAGCCAGACTCCATCGTCATCTACGCCTGGGCGTCTCCGGAAGGCCATTACGGCCACAACGTGTGGCTGTCGGAGCAGCGCGCACTGGCGGCCAGGAATTTCATCCTCAAGAATTCGTCCCTGCCCGCAGAGCTCATCCATATCAGCCACCAGGAAGAGAACTGGCCGGGCCTCCGCCAGGCCGTCCGGCAATTCTACGAAGGGGAGAACAAAGAGCAGCTGCTGGAAATCCTCTACCAGGAGGGTCTTTCGGATGCCCGGCGCAAGGAGGCGCTCAAAGCCCTTGACGAGGGAAAAACCTACGCCTATCTGCTGGAAACGCTCATGAAGCCCCTCAGGAGCGCCGTCATCGTCTTCCACGGTTCCACCTTCAACCTGCCGCCGGCGCCCATCAAAAACGGGCTCATCGTGCTGCCGGAGGCCGTTTCCGGCCCCATTTCCCGGCCGGAGGTTACGCCTGTCACGGTAGAGCCGGAACCGGCGCCGGAGTATGCCAAGCGTACCATCGTCGCGGTCAAGACCAACGGGCTCTATGACCTTGCCCTCGCGCCCAACTACGCCATCGAAGTGCCCATCGGCAAGCATTTTTCCGCCCAGTTCGAACATTACTTCCCCTGGTGGGCCACCACCAAAGAGCTCAAATACTGCCTGCAGTACCTCACCCTGGGCGGCGAATTCCGCTGGTGGTTCGCCCCCAAGCCCAAGCCGGAAACGCCCAAGCGCATGCTACGGGACGTGCTGCAGGGCCATTTTGTAGGGGTCTATGGCCTATGGGGCAAGACAGACCTCCAGTGGGAACGCAAGATTGGCATGTACCAGTGCTATCCGGTCATCAGCGCCGGCCTCACCTACGGCTACAGCTTCCCGCTCACCAGGCACTGGAACATGGAGCTGTCGGTCAGCGCCGGCTATGCGCGCATCCCCTACCAGCACTACACGCCCTCGGAAGACTGGCAGATCCTCTGGCGGGACCGCACCAAGCAGGGCGTGCTGCACTACTTCGGCCCCACGCAGGTGAAAGTGTCGCTGGTCAGGCCCATCGTCATCAGATACCGCGTCAAATGAGCCTCAGAATGCGCATATGGCCCCTCATAGCCGCCCTCTTCCTTCTGGCCGGCTGCGAGTTCCGCCCCCTCATGGACGGCGGAAACGTCAGTTATGTGCGCATTTATGTGGACGAAGAAATCCTCAACGTCACCAAAGGCTTCTACCATGCAGACTTCCATCATCCTGCCTATCAGCGGCCGGAAATCCTCCGCGTGGCGCTGTTTAACCCGGAAGACGGCCGCATGGTGAGCGAGCGCTACCTCCGCAGCCAGGGGGACGACGAAAGGGGCCACTACTACGACGGCTACCTCATCGTGGAAGCCGGCACGTACAACCTCATGGCCTATAACTTCGGCACGGAAGCCACCATCGTGGCCAATGAATACGGCTGGTGGGACATGACGGCCTATACCAACGAGATTTCCCCTACCCTGGCCGACAGTTTCAAGAGCCGCGGGGACGGAAAGGCCAAGGCGGACGGGGAGCCGGAGAGCATCCGATACGATGCAGACCATCTGTTCGTAGTCAACGAGGAAAACATAGAAATCAAGCACCACACCGCCTTGGACACCCTCCGGAACGCCAACGGAGAGCCCTGGTTCAAGGCCACCAGCGTGGTCAAGTCGTACTACCTCCAGATTGGCGTGACGGGCATCCGCTACCTGTCCTCGTCGTCGGTCCTGCTGACGGGCATGGGCCGGAGCACGCGCCTCAGGGACCGGAATTTCACGGAAGGCGGGGAAGCCACGCTCTATTTCGACATGCTCAGCGGCGAGGAGCACCTGTACGGAGAAGACCGTTCCTGCATCTACGGCACCTTCGGCACCTTTGGCCGGCTGCCGGATGCGGACAACCAGCTCACGGTGTCCATCGAGATGGTCACCACCTATGGCACGCGGCTTGAAGAAACCATTCCCGTCAGCCAGGAGTTTTTGAAGGTAAATGCCATTGAGCATCAGTGGCTTATCATAGACCATGTGATTAACATCCCCGCGCCGCCGGACCCGCCTGCCGGCGAAGGCGGCGGCCTGCAGCCCTCCGTGGGCGAGTGGGGCGACGTCAACAGTGAATTCGAAGTTTAAACCATTCATTTGCAACAATATATAAAACTTAACAACAATCTTTAATTTCTTTTTCATTATGAAAAAAACCATTATCCTTGCAGCTGTCGCCTGCGTAGCGCTCGCGAGCTGCGTCAAGAATGAGGTGGTGGAGGCCACCGTCCAGAACGACGGCAATGCCCCCATCTCCTTCAATGCCCTTGCTTCGCCCATCACCAAGACGGTGTACGGCGAGATTCCTGCTGCTTATAACACCAGCGAGCAGTTTGTCGCTTACGCGGGTTGGACAGAGACGGTCTATAACGCTACCGCTCCCACGGATCTCTTCCCCGCAGCCGGTATCACCTGCGCCCACGATGCCACCTTGTATGCCTGGAAGCCCACAACCGTGTATTTCTGGCCCAAGACGGGATACCTCACCTTCGAGGCCTATTCTCCTGCCGCCGCCAGTACGTATGCGACCCACACTTGGGCTGCCGGTATCGGTTTTACCGATTTCGTCGTTCCCGCAACAATCGCTACGCAGTATGACCTGATGATCAGTAACCGTGAGTTTGACAAAAAGCGGGGTGACTATACCATTACCGACACTACTCATGGCAATGCGTATGATGATGAGACTGATGGCACATACACGTACAACGGTGTAAACCTCATGTTCAACCACATCCTTTCTTCCATCCGTTTCATGGTCAAGACAAACGCCGATTACAGCGCCAACGCAGAATTTAAGTTGACCGGCCTGACCATTGACAAAGCATTCTCCAAAGGTGACTTCGCAGAAGGTATCACCGTGGCTGCTCCCGCTGCATCTTTCGCCAGGACCATGGCCTGGTCCGGTCAGGAGACGGAAGCCGATTACACGGTTGTGACAGGTGGAACGCAGGAAATCGTCTACAACAGTGGCACCGCCCTTCCGCTGACTGGCGACCCGGACATCATCCTCCTGCCTCAGTCTCTCGCTCATGGCACCGGACTCAATGATGTCACTGTCACCGTGAATTACACGGTCGCCCAGAACGGTGGCACGGCTATTCCCCAGACCGCCAAGATTACGCTGAAGAACCTGACCACTACCAGTGGTGGCACCGCCACTGCCGTCGATACATGGGAACTTGGCAAGCGCTACACTTACACCATCGTCTTCGGCCTGGAGGAAATCTACTTCGACCCGGCTGTTGCCGCCTGGACCGATGTCCCCATGGACGAGTATCTCATCCAGGAAACCGACATCTAATCCCCTCTCTTTCGCCCCGGCGCGCCTGACCGCGCGCCAGGGTGCCAAGTAACTGAAAGTGAAAAAAGTAGCCGTCATACTTGCCTGCCTGGCGCTTGCGGGTTGCACCAAGGACGTGAGAATCGCGTCCGGAGGCGACGTACCCGTGGGCTTCACGCCCATGACCGGGAACATCGCCACCAAGAGCGTGTACAAAGGCGAGCAGAACGCCACATACACCGGTAACGGATCCACTTATGAGCAGTTCAACGCCTGGGCCAAGTACACAGACAACGCAGGAACCAATCCCCAGACCGGCGGCACCGTTTTCTTTGACGGTGTAACTTGCGTACACGGAGGCAGCGAAACTAACGACTACTGGAAAACTACACCCACTTATTTCTGGCCCAAGAACGGCTACCTCACATTCCACGCCTTCTCCCCGGCAGACCTGTCTCCGTACAAAAACAACAATACCCAAGTTACGCACGACTGGTCCAACGGCTTTACCATCACAAACTTCCAGGCTGGAACGCGGACAGATAACTACCGGAATAACATGGTGGATATTCTTTATAGCGACTTTGTGTTCAAGAAGCAGAGAAGTGAGTATAGTCCCCTGTCCGGCGTGCCCTATGACGAAGCATCTGAAGAGAGCGGCTACAACCACAAAGGCGTGAACCTCACCTTCCATCATGCCTTGGCGGGTGTCCAGTTCCGCTTCAAGACAGCCGCCAACTATAAGGGAGGACGGGTCACCTACAGTTTCACCACAAAGAGAATCGAGCTCCTGAACATGAACTACAAGGGAGAATTTCACGAAAACAGGACTGCTGCGGCCGATAATACATTTAGAGACGCACCTTCCGGCGCCATTACTTTCAATGACGACAACTCGCTTTCCGCCACGCCATACTGGATTCCTGTGGAAACATCTTCTTCCGATGAATTCAGCAGCATTATTGTCTCCACCGCAACAACAGACATTACAAACAGTGTTAAATCTATAGGCAGCATGATGCTCGTCATGCCGCAGAATCTGGCTCATGCAGGCTCCGGTAACCATGTAAAAGTCAAGGTCACTTTCGATTTCAGCTATCAGGTGAGCGGCGAATCCGCCCAAACATACACGGGAAGAACCCTTGAGATAGACCTCGCGGGCCTCACGGGCAAGATGGGCAGCACCGACTACACCATCAACCAGTGGCTCATCAACCACAAGTACATCTATACCATCGTCTTCCATCTGGACCCGCTCATTTTTGATCCCAATGTGGAAGCCTTCGTAGAGGTTTCAGACATCAACGTAGACCTTCCTTTCCATAACTGATGAATCCGTGTTCCGCATATCGACTTAGGTTAGCAGCGCCCATCCTCGCCGCTTGTCTGGGCGTCGCGTGCGCCTGCTCCCGCGTAGAGAACACGGGGCAGGAGGAGGCCGTCCAGCTGCGCTTCGACCCTGTGCTCCTGGCCGCGTCCAAGGCCGATGTCCCCGGGGAATACCCGGCGGACGTGCCTTTCGGCGTACAGGTATGGGACTATGCCGTTGGGATGGATGTCACCGCCGGCAGCGTTTTCCTGGACAACGGGGAGGTGGAACGGATCAATGGCGAATGGATGCCCGGGAACGGCCTACTCTGGCCCGGGACGGACAAGCTTCTCGCCGTCCTGGCCTATTCTCCCTACGGAAAGGCATCGCAGCCCGTGAGCCTGCAGGAAGGCATTCGTTTCGAGGCAGTTGACACGGGAAAAGACCAGACGGACCTTCTGTATACAGACCTCCGGGAAGACCTCCACCGGCACGACGGCGGCGTGGTGAACCTCCCCTTCCGCCATGCCCTCTGCTACGTGGATTTCGCCATCCGCACCAACGCCCTCTCCACCGAAAGGGTAGAAATCCGGAGCCTCAGCCTCACCGCCATCACCACGGAAGGCAGTTTCCGCTCCCTGCCGGAGCCGGAATGGACCCTGACCGGAAGCCGGCACGCCGTGACCTTCTTCACAGGCCTCAAATACATCGGCGCCACCAATACGCCCCTTCCCGGCAGCGGCGCCTGGGTGCTGCCCCAGATAGTCAATTCCTCCGTCCGCGTGGAGCTGGACTACACCGCCCCGAACGGTGACATCGTCCCCTTCACCCTGGAAACAGAGCCCTTCCAGAAAGTCCTGGAACCCGGCCGCCAATATACCATCGTCCTGTCCTACCTCTCCGGCGAAGAAGTGCTGGAAGTGGACGAAACCCATCGTCAGAGCCTGTGAGAACGCGTCTGGTCATATCGTTCCTCATCACCTGCCTCCTTCTTCCGGCCGGGTGCGTGAAGGATATGTCCCGGACCGGTGCGGAGGAGCGGCAGATTCCCCTGTCGTTCAATACGCCCTACATAGACGCGCCCACAAAGGCCGCCGGATGGCAAAATGCCGAGATGCCGGCCACGTACAGCACATCGGAACACCTCTCCGTTTTCGGTCTCTTCCATACGGGGTCTTTTGCTTCCCTGTCCGCCACGGACAAAGCTTCTTCGAAGAACATCATGGCCGACGTGGATTGTGCCTATAATGCCACATACAACTGCTGGGACCCGGCGGCAGGAGACGCCCACCAGGCCTATTACTGGCCCGCCATCCCTTCGATTCGTTTCACCGTCCAGGCCTACTCTCCTTCGGCCGCCAGGACCGACATGACAGTTTCCCACAACTGGGAAACCGGTTTTTCGTTCAGCGGCTTCCAGGTCCAGCCGGCCGGACAGCAGTACGACCTCCTGTTCACCCGGCGCCATCCGGACCGCCAGAAGAGCCAGTATACGGAGACCGATACCACATACGGGGGCGCCTACGATGATGAAACAGACGCCGTGTACACCTATAACGGTATCGACCTTCATTTCTACCACGCGCTCAGCCTCCTCACCTTCGAGGTCAACCCGGGGTATGACGACGGCGCATCGGCCCAGCGCATCATGCTCAAAAGCATCAGCCTGCTGAATGTCTATGACAGGGGTGGTTTTGCCCAGGGACTGGACCCTTCCGTCCCCGACGATGCCGGCAGCCCCGCCTGGACTCCCGACAACTCCCATACGGCAAGCTATCTGGCATTCAACAGCACATCCGGCTATGAGCTGCATGCCGGCTGGAACAACGCCACGGAATCCGCCGCATTCAAAGCCTGCTGCAACACGCTCATGGTCCTTCCCCAGCCGCTCAGCCATGCCCCGTCGGACAATGTTAAAATCAGGGTGGTCTACAGCCGCATTTCCGGAGGGATGGAGACCGAAAACACCATTCTCGTAGACCTGGCCACCGGCAATAACGGCGGCTATTACCAGGACGACCATCTCAACGAGATACAAAGCTGGGATATAGGCAAACGCTACATTTACAAATTGAACCTCGGTTTCCACAAGGTTTTCATCGACCCGGATGTAACGCCATGGGTAAACGGCGGAGAGAGTACGATAGAACTATAGACATGAAAAAAGGACTGATGCATATCGCCCTGGTGACCGCCCTTCTTGCGGCGGCCGTGTCCTGCCGGACAGAAATCTGCCCGGAAGACAACTCCGCATCCGGCGTATTCTCTTTTTCCGTGGATATCGATGGCCCCATGCAAAGCAAGGCGGAGATGATCAATACCCAGGACGAACTCCGGCTGAACTGCACGCCGGAGGATGCACAGTATGAAGGCAACTACGGGAAAGGCAAGGCCATCGGCATCTGGGCAGACCTTTTGAGTTCCGGCGGCGCCATCAGCAAAAATGTCTTTGACGATGTGCTGCTCAAGTGGAAGGCCCGTACGGACGGCGGCGGACATGAAACCAGCACCGAACATACTCCCGCCTGGTATTGGAATACCTTTACCATGGAAAACAATACGGAAAAACCGGGCGATATTTACTGGCATACCGGAGAGACCTATTACTTCCGGGCGTATTACCCTTCCACGCTCTCCAACGCCATCCTGCCCAATTCCAACGCACAGGCCCTCATCGCCTCCTATCAGGCGGAGACCCAGCAGGAAGACCTGATGGTCGGTTACACCAAGGCCGGTCCGCTGACGGGCAGCAACATCGACGACCATGTCCATCTCCAATTGAGCCACGCCCTGGCGGCCCTCAGTTTTCATTTCAAGTTCAGCGGCGTCCTTTCCGCACAGGACCGGCTTACGGGAATGTGGCTGGAAAACGGTGCGGCCGGCCGGTTCTACAATTACGGCACCATGGTCTTCGGAAACGGCCACTCTTATGAGGGCGCAAATACGGACGACATTTCATGGACGCCGGCCTATACGGCCGCAGAAGGCGTTCCCATGTATAAATGGAGCCATAGTGAAGGCATCCCCTTCAGCAATTCCGCTGTAGCGACGGCATATACGCCCAGCGCAACACTTTCCGATGTCGGGCGAATCTTCACGGAGTGCTCGAACTGGATTTACATCGTCCCGCAGGAGCTCCATCCCGACACGTGGCTCTGCTTCCAGACCAAACAGGGCGGAGATGTTGTTTTCCGTGTCCAGATACCCACCTCCTTCGAAGACAGTGCGCATGTGGTGCATAACGGTTTTGAGGAAGGCCAGCGCTACCAGTTTACCATCGTCATCACGGAGCTCAATGTTGACGTCCTCATAACCATCCTTCCATGGAATCTCTTAGAGTCAACCTATTCAATTGATTTCTAAACACATGCGTATACGCCTTCTCCTCATATCGATTCTTGCCCTGGCCGCCTGTTCCAAAGTTGGAGAGCCTTTCCGTACTCCTGCCGAACCGGCAAGCCTCACCGTCACGCTGTCCCTTCCCGAAGTCCAGATGGTGACCAAGGCCAGCTACGCAGACGGCGCCGTTTCCGCAGCAGATGCCGCCGGCTGGAACGATTGGGAGCAGCTAGTAGACGGCCAGCAGCTTTACCGCGTCACACTGCTGCTTGTACGCAAGGCCGACAATAAGCTGGTGGCCTACAGAGATTTTTACCTGGATTCCATCTCCGGGGAAGTGAACGACCATAACGAAACCGACCGTCTGCAAAACGGTTTCTGCACGCTCACCATCAATGGATCCGATACCACGGTAACCATGACCCCCAGCGCACGGTTTACCAAAGCGGTACGCGCCCGCTTTGACTACAATCACCCCTTGCATCACGATGGTACAGGAGCTTCTTCCGAAAAAATCGTCACCGGCGCATACCTGCTTTATGGCATCGCGAATTACTCGCCCATTTCCGGCGTCACATCGGACAACGGGACGATGAATTACACGGGTCTTGCAGACGAGGGGGACTTTACCGCTGCAGTCAATACACTCATCAGCAGCATTCAGGCCAGTATCACTTCCGGCATTGATTTCTCCACGGCGAGCTCATTGACTGGTTATAAACTCCACACTGTCAGGAACAACGGGGGCTCTCCCAGTTATACGGCCGGAGACGAGCTGTACATCTGCGAAAAGCGTCCCCAGCCGCTCACATTCGTCAAGGAAATCAACGTCCTTTCCGGAGACAACCAGGTGAGCGCCAAGTTCCTGAGAACCTACTCCCGCATCCGCTTCGAACTGGCCAACGAGAGTCAGGCGGAAGATTTGACACTCAAGGCTTTCAGCTTCCGCAACGCATTTTCGCAGAAAGAGGCCTATCTCTTCTCTCCGGAAGATGCCGTACGGTTCGCCCCGGATAAAGGGATTCCCGTACTCGCAGCACCTTCCTTTGCGGCCATCCATCCTTATGTCGGGGACAACTATGTTATCGCCAAAACCCCGCCGTACGACCCTCTGGCACCGGTTCCCACCAGCAAAGCCGTCATTTACGACGCCTACATCCTGGAAAGCCGCAATGGTGCGGACACCAGGTATATCTATGACATCAATGTCTCCTATGAGGGCCATGCAGCGGGAGCGAACAAACTGCTTTCCACCACGGAAATCAAGACTGTCTCTGATTTTGAAACCTGGTACACCACCAACCATACGGAGAACAATGACAAACCCGTCTCCCTGTTCCTGCTCTACAACTGGAACAAGAAGGCGTTCCTATTTGACGATAACCGGGACGATGGAATGATCTCGGCCATGCTGGACAACAATTCCTATACTTTCAGGAACAGCATTATTCAGCAGAATCAAGACCTGGCCGGATATAAGAAGTATATATGGCAATTCGAGAAGAGTTCGACAGGGTACTTCATCAGTAACTTAGAGACAACTAATTACATAGGTCCGTTGAATCCGGACTCGGCGGAAGCAAATGTCTATACGGCTACAACGAATGTTCCGTCCTATTCTTTAGAAAACCGGAATACCGGCATCGTGATTAAGGGGGATACGCCCACTCAATTGAAATACCTTATGGTAAGCAATACGGGGTTCGGCCATCTGACGCACCGCACTTTAGATGATGTCTGCCGTTTTTCGCTTTACCCGGTTTCCGGAGAAATCCAGGCCGAGGCAAAACGCACCATCCCCGTCCAGATTATCGACCCTGTGGAAGGCATCCCTTCCCTGCTCACGGAAATCCAACGCAATGATTTCATAAAAGTATCTATATCCGTCACTTACAACCCGGATGGCGGTTTCCTCTATTTTGTCGTGAAGCCCTGGGAAGACAGGCGGAACGAACAAGTGACTTTTGACTGACAATGAAAAGAATACTCTCCATATTGGTTTTACTCTCAATGGCCGTTTCCTGCAGCCGGTTCAGTGAGAACGACGCCCCTGTAACTCTGGAAGGAGAATCCTGGGTCAGTCTTTCATTTGGCGACGGCAGTTACAACGACGTAAACATCGTCACCAAGTCAACACTCGGCATTGTTCCGGAATCCCGGATCCAGAATATCTACCTTTTCGTCTTCGATGCAGGAGGGCGGCGTGTCTACCGCCATTATTTCGATGATCGCAACCGGGCCACCGTCCAGAATCCCTCTGACGAAGCAACGGTCTGGAACAATGTCATGACCTCCAAATTCGATTCCTGGTACGTCATCAATTCCGTGAAAACCACGGACGAACTGGGGGATACAGACGCTGCCACACGGACCCGGGGGCGCATCTGGATGAAAGCGCCCCACGTAAGCAACGGCGAAATCTATGCAGTGGCCAACATTGACGGCGACATGGTGAACATCTCCCCGGAGAAGCTGGACCTCGTAGAAACCAAGGCGGACCTTCTGAATATCACCTGCCAGCTTAACCAACTGATAATCACCAGGAACGGATACTTTACCATGGTCGCCCACAAAGCGGGCATCACGGTGCAGGGAGAGAAGAAATCCATGCTCGCCGAAGTGAACAAGGAGTCCGGCCCCTCCTCTTCAGAATGGAGACTGGAGTTTGAACGGGTAGATGCCAAGGTGGAGTTCCGTGTACGGGCGGCTATCGATTACGAGTATTATGATGGTCCCACGGACCCCTCCGATCCCAATCCCGCCACGCGCCAGAGAGTCAAATCTTTCGAACCCGACACATGGCAGGTCATCAACATCCCCAAAGGATGCTCCCTGGTGAATGACAGTTCTGCCACGACAGATGCGTCCGAGGCAGAGGAAGCCGGCTATTTCGACACGGAGCCCATCGCATTCGAGAACTCCGTCCAGGAGACTTTCACGCACGGCGGGCAAAACTACACCGCCAATGTGCATAGTTTTTCCTTCTACATGATGGAAAACCGCGAACTGGTAAAGAGCGGAGCCACCCCGGCCCTTTCTGGCGCCGCCGATTACCATAAGAGGGACCTCCGCCTCAAGGACCCCGCCACCGGAGCATACACCGCCACCTCCGGTGACATGTGGAAATATGCGCCCCAGTGGGGCACTTATGTCATTATCAAGGGCGAAGTCCTGATGGAAGTCAAGGTATCCGACAATGCCAAGACACAGACCCTCAACGCAGCCGCAACCTATGTTATCCATCTGGGCGATTTCGCTTCCGACGTCAACAACTTCAGCATTTTCCGCAATACCAGCTACATTTACACCATCACCATCATGGGTGCGGACAAGATTGCCAAGGAAGTTTCCACGTCAGAAAGCGGTAACCCTGCCCTTGTGCAAGAGCTGAACAGCGGCGCCATGGGCAGCGTGAACATCGCCAAGGAGTCCACCTTCACTTTTGACAGCCATTTCGGCCAGCGGGTATTCAGTTTCGACGCCGAGCAGATAGACATCAATAATACATACTGGTATGTAAAGTCGCCTTTTGGAAAGGAAGGAACCCCGCCCCGTGTACCTCCCGTGACGGGTAAGGACATTCCTACCGGATATGATTATAGATGGGTGTGGTTCATGGTGAACGATTATTGCACGAATGCCGACGTGACAGATTCCCGTTATTCAGCCTCTTGGGCCAAATACTACGACGGCAACGCATCCATGGCAGGATTCTACCCCTATCAGCAGAAGAACCTCCCTTATCCCGGAGATGCCGCCAAGAACCAGATGGTGAACGGTCACAAGAAACTGATGGATGTGGTAGAGTTCATGGAATTCCTACGCGACCAGAAGGCGTTGTATAACGCCGACGTCGCTGCCGGCAGGACCGGCAATGACCAGGTAAGTCTTTTCCGTGACGAATGGGACCAGGACTGGTATGACTGGACCTTCCGTCCCGCCAAAGCAGGGGAAGCCTGGAGCGGCGGCGGCCGAGACAGCAGCAATCCGGCCGACATCGAGTTTGCCAATGGGAAAGCCCATCGCCACAGAATCTGGGTAACTTGCTATGTCGACGAGTATTACTATTACGAAGACCCCATTACCGGTGACGCTCCGCAAGACCTTTGGAAACAGTTTGTGAACCAGCCCAACCGCATGATGTACATCCTCAGCGACAGCGAGGACAGCCTGGACGGCGACAGTCATGCCACCGGCTCGGTCATAACCATCCGCCAGCGGGCTATTCAGACACCCTACAACCTGGAAAGGGCGGAACTCAAAACCGCATGGGGGACCGAAGTAGTGGACGAAACGGACGGGCTGACCTATTTCTTCAACAAGAACGAGGGGATATCCTCACAGACAGTCCCGTCCCAATGTTATGTCGAGCTTCCGTTCAATACGTCCAATAACGGTCTCTACAATACGGCATCCAACTGGCTGCTCATTGATGGCGGGACTTTCAGGGATACGGAACCCTGGGCAGACCACATGGAGTACAACACTTATAACGACCAAAACTACATCTTCTTGAAAGATGACCAGTGGAATGCCACCCAGCGCTGGTCCTGCCTCATGAGAAACAGGGACGATGACGGTGACGGATACATCGATGCCAACGAGATCAAGTGGTATATGGCCTCTGAAGAACAGATCCAACACATGTTCTTTGGTAATCTGGGATTGTCGGAAGAGGCTGCCACCTACTCAAAAGCCTGGACCTATAAACCCGGACACAGGGATGCCAACTGCCCCGTCCACCCCGTTTACGGCGTCAAGGTTGACCTGTGGAGGAGACATTTCACTTCCAGCAGTATTACGAGTACAGACGATTGGGGCAAAGGACAACGCGTTCCCAATGTCATCAAGGTTGAGGAAGGGCCCACGACGGGCAAAGGCAATTACCGGAACGATTTACGCCATGACAACAAGAATAAACTGGCGCCTTACACCATGAGGTGCATCCGGAATCTGGGCCTTCCCGATGCAACGGCGTCTACCATTGTCGACAAACAACAAAACATTCCGGAACTCTTTATCAAAGTCTACAAGAACGGCAGTACTTACACCTTTGACTGTGAAAATATCAACACCAAATCCTTAAGAGGTTACTCCAGCCGGGAACTGGAACCCAGCGACGAGTTCAGCGAGTCTTCCAGACTCTATAAAAGATTTGAATCCGGTCCTCAGGTAATGTTGACGGGGATGGGAGGCAACTCTTCAAACAACCCGTCAAAATCAAGGAATTTCATCCTTCTGCATGACATGCTGCTGCGGGGCGAATCTCCTTGTCCCGACGGCTATCGCGTACCTAACATCAGGGAAGGTGCCGTCATGTACATGTTTGCCGCACAAGATCTGCTGACTTCACACACGCTGGTTTCCACCTACTTCTCAAACAGCACTTTTAATTCAAACGGCTTATTATACATCAATAACGGCGCCAACACCTGGCCCGCTTATCCTGCACCGGCGGGGTACACCCAATATGGCAATGCGAATGACTATAACTCAACCAAAAACGACGCAGAAAAAGGAAAAATAAGCTGGATGGTCCAGAACGTCAGGATCAACATTACGGTTTCTGCGACAGATGCCAACAAAATCCGCTGCGTCCGGGACGTGAAAGTGGATTAGTCACCCGCTTCGTCACCAACAATCATGAGGTGAATGCCCTGAATTTGCTGTAGCTCTCCTTCTTGGGCCAGGTTCCCCGCTTTTTGGGCCAGGTCTCACACCTCCTTGGGCCAGGTATCCCGCTTTTTGGGCGAGGTCCCTTTTCATCCTGGGGACCTCGCCCGTTCTTTCGGCCACACAGGCCCTGGGAGCCATTTTTCGCGGGCCAGGTCCCCCCACCTTCCAGAGGACCTGGCCCAAGCCCCCCCTAAAAGCCGCTAAAACACCTGCAGGGTAATGCCCACCACGAACCAGGCCTGGCGGGTGGGGAGGTTGGCACTGTCGTAGCCCCACACATTGGTGTACCAGTTCAGGCTCAGGAAGCCGAAGTCACATACCCCGTTGCAAGCAAATACTTCATCTACAGCGTTTTATGCAAAGTAAGTCAGGTCAAAACGCCTGACTTACTTTGCACAATCGACTCAAAATCAAACACTTACCTGTAACGGCGAGTGTTTCTGTCAGTTTTCAACCATGGTCGGATCTGTGCAGGAGACAAAAGTAATGGAACGGTGTCCATCCAGCATTTGTCCGGCCCTTTGGGAAATCATGGCAAAGGGAATATCGACGGCGGGGTTGACGCTGCTCAAACTGGGGGCCGGAGGAGAATCCGGTGAATTATTGACGCAGAGAACGCCAATTGCACCAGCCTCATAGGCATTGTTGAGTTTTTCGGAAAAACTGATTTCGCCCCGGTCCAGTACGACAATCTTGCCGACAACATCCCACAGGGCAAAGCAGGATGCCGTGCCGGAATCGTTCATCCGGACCATCGGGAGCGTCTGTTCCATACCCTGGAGGTAATGCTCAAAAGTGGGAACGCCATGGGGATCACTCGATTCGGTAAGCGCTACATTTACGCCATTTACACAGACGGCCATGGTTTTCCAGAGTAGTTTCTTGGGGGTGTCAATCAGAGTCAACCGGTTCCACTTGCCGGAATGCCAGCCGTATTCATCTTGCTGGTTATACGGCTCCTCGTACTCCTGGGCATAAACGCGCTGTTCTATCTCCGTTTCCGAAACCACCCGGCACACGTACCAATACGGATACTTGTCAGAGAACAGCTTGATGATTCCGTTCGGCAGCTGATAAATGTAATAAGGGCCCTTTAATGCGTTCGTAGGATTGATACCTGCATAGATGGCGCTGTCGTCGGTATAGAAATAGTACCCCGGAAAAGAATAACCGATATCACGGACCAAGTGGGGTACTACATCCGGATACAGCCACTGTTTCTCCACGAGTTTCCTGATCCGCTGCGTGTCGTAACGCACCGGGAAGTAGCCCGACGTGACGGCATGGTTTCCGTCGTCGATGCTCAGTGAAGCGCTGGCTCCCAGTTTCCCGATGGCGAAGTCCTCACACAAGGAAGAGCCGTCCACGGTGACGTTGATGCGTCCGTCCGACCCGGTAATCTGGGTGATGGGAAGGGAAAGCTCGTCCCCGGCCTGGGCCTTGGTTTGCGTATAGACCAGATTGACGCGGAAAAGCGACGGGTCCAGGGAGGTGATGGCCGCTGCCGACGAAGCAGGCAGTACGTCGAACCGGAGGGTGAACTCGTTCAGGACGCTGAGCACGCCGCCGTCTTCCAAATCCGGCACCACGGCGACAGCCTGCACGCCATTGGCGCCGCGGCTTATCTTGAGCGTGGTTTCGTCGGCGAGGACGAAATAGACAAAATTGTCGTCAAACGTCACTTCCTTGAAAATGGAGTCTCCGCCTTCCCCGTCTTTTCCATCTTCGCCGGTGGCTTTCCCCAGCTGGGTCCAGGAGGCGCCTCCGTCGGTGGAAATATACCAGTAGCCCTCTTCAATCTTGAGCTGGGGGGCTTCTCCGGTGGCGGGGACCTTACCGTTGTTGGAATCAAGCAGCCAGGTGCCGTCCAGAGTCCAGTAATACGTACCGTCCGTGTCTTTCTTGACGCCGATGGCAGGAGAATGCCCGTCCTTGATAATAGCCTTGCTGCCGCTGGAGAAGACTATTTCGTAGCCGTCGTCCAGCTTGTTGACGGCCGTAATGAAATAGTTTTTGTCCAAGCCTTCAGTGAGGGTGAGGAGAGACTGGATATTGCCCTGCGCCGCCGCTTTCCAGCTTTCCAGCGCTTCCACACGGGTGGTCAGGGAAGAAAGCCCGCTGCGAAGCTCCGCGTCGTCATATTCCACACACGCGAGGGTCAGTACAGCGCACAAGCCCGCCGCCAGGATAAATCTGAGAGATGCCTTCATGGTAATGATTTATAAAGGGTTATTGACTGCTTTAAAACGCCTGCAGGGTAATGCCCACCACAAACCAGGCCTGGCGGGCGGGGAGGTTGGCAATGCCGGAGGCGAAGACCGGAAGGGAAAAGCTGTCGGTGATGGGAATCTCCCGGCTGGCGGTGATAGCTACATGGGTCACGGAAAAGCCTTCGTTCCCGTAGAAATCCGAGCGGAAAGGAACGGCGCCCACGCAGGCTTCCCAGTCGCAGCCGGCCAGGGTGAAGGGCACGGTCAGTTCCGCGAAGGAAGAAAAGGGCCGTTTGCCGCCGTCCAGCAGGGCGTCGCCGTCGTAGCCCCACACATTGGTGTACCAGTTCAGGCTCAGGAAGCCGAAGTCATAGCCCACATGGGCTTCGAAGGTATGCCCCGTATAGGCGGGCCGATAACAAAAATAGTTGGGATTCACCCCCGTATTGTCCGCCCAATAGTCTGTGAGGCCGATACTGAAGCCGCCGATGCCGTATTCCAGCGCAAGGTCTATCTCCAGCGGATTCTCCGCCCCCACGAAGCCCGTATGGCCCCAGGCGGAAAGGCTGAGCCCCTTCCAGGCCACGCCCAGTTCCGGCTGCACGCCGGCGCCGCCGAGGCGCATGCCCCGCCACACATATTGGTTCACGAAATCCGCCTTCAGGGTGGTTTCCAGGCTGTCCTGCGCCCGCAGCGGAGCGCCGGAAAGGCAGGCCACGAGGAGGGCCGCCCAGAGCGCCACAACTTTTTTCATCGACAATACAGCTTGCGTCATATCCGTTCAGTATAGCTCTGCAAAAGTAACAATTATCGAAGAATATTCCTATCTTTGTAGATACTTGAAAAGAGTATAACCACAAACTTATAACTCATACTATGTCAGAACAGAAATTCAGGGTCGAAAGCGACCTTCTGGGCGAACTCCAGGTTCCCGCAGACGCTTACTACGGTGTACAGACGCAGCGCGCGCTCAACAACTACAAGATTTCCAACACGCGCATGTGCGACTATCCGGAATACGTGATTGCCATGGCCTATGTAAAAATGGCCGCCGCAGAGGCCAACGCCCGCCTGGGCGTGATGGACCGCAAGATTGCGGACGCCATTGTGGCCGCCTGCAAGGAAATTGCGGCCGGGAAGCTCCTGGACCAGTTCCCCGTGGACATGATGCAGGGCGGCGCTGGCACCTCGGTGAACATGAATGCCAACGAAGTCATCGCCAACCGCGCCCTGGAACTCATGGGCCACAAAAAGGGCGAATACCAGTTCTGCTCGCCCAACGACCACGTGAACTGCGCCCAGTCCACCAACGACGCATACCCTTCGGCCTTCCGCTACTGCTTCTTCCGCATGAACAAGAAGGTGGAGAAAGCCCTGAAGGACCTCATCGCCTCCTTCCGCGCCAAGGGAGAGGAGTTCAAGGAC
>JAEEGL011033242.1_pt1 | contig 25622 bp, 22 predicted proteins | sample 9134231 | NCBI WGS metagenome assembly JAEEGL01 (sample SAMN16246548, study PRJNA631951) | gut metagenome | biome: gut microbiome; feature: rumen; material: fiber-attached | host: Bos | place: Iran: Karaj | collected 2018-10
ATTGGCAATCCATCTTCTCCGTCTTTCTTTTCAGGCGCTTTGTTCATCACTCTAATAATACCTTCCACTATATCGTCGATATATGTGAAGTCTCTTTTACAGTTACCATAGTTAAAGATTTCAATTGTCTCACCTTTAACTAATTTATTAGTAAATGAGAAATACGCCATATCGGGTCTACCCATAGGACCATAAACGGTAAAGAATCTCAAACCAGTTGTAGGTATGTTATAAAGTTTGGAATATGCGTGCGCTAATAATTCATCGCTCTTTTTAGTCGCGGCGTATAAACTAACTGGATTATCTACTTTATCGTCGGTACTAAAAGGCACTTTAGTATTACCGCCATAAACCGATGAAGAAGAGGCATATACTAAATGCTTAACTGGATGATATCTACATGCCTCTAAGATGTTATAGAATCCAATAATATTTGATTGAATATAGACATCAGGATGATCAATAGAATATCTAACACCTGCTTGTGCGGCTAAATTGACAACGATGTCAAATTTATACTCATTAAATAATTTATCAATAAATGTCTTATCTGAAATATCACCTTTAATGAATGTAAACTTATCATAAGGTTTAAGCATATTTAAACGAGCTTCTTTTAAAGAAACATCATAATAATCATTTAGATTATCTAGACCCACTATTTCATCATTAGTGGTTTCTAAAAGACGTTTACATAGAAACGCTCCTATAAACCCTGCTACGCCTGTAATTAATAGTTTCATAATTCTATTGTTTCATTTTTTGCCTTAATTGATTGACTTTTTGGTCAATGTCTTCAAATTCATTAAGCACCAACAATTCCAAGCTAAGTCTAAAACCCATATCAAAAACATCTTCCAATTCATCATTACTCATTGTGGATAAAACATTATTTTTCATTTTTCCGTTTATATTATCATGTCTTAAATGGAACATATTAAATATGCATTCAGCCTGATTGGCAATTTCATGATATCTAAAATTTTTATTTTGTGCTATATGTTCCACTTCCTTAATTATAAAATGAAGACTCTTTTCTTTTTCTTGTAAATTGCCTTTATTTGAGGGCCTGTTATAATTGATAATTGATTCGGCTAAATCAGGGGCCGCCTCAACAGCCTTACTTGCCAAAGCATCATTTCTAGTAACAAGTACAAGTGTTCCATAATCATTGCTTTTTTTATTCTCTTTATGAAGGCCAAGTTTGTCCAAATCAAAATTAATTACTTTGGAAACTTGAGAAACTTTTTCATAAAAAATATTGGAATTAACAATAGAAGCAGAATTTTTACATTCCGTGCATTGGGCTAATAATGTTAAAATCTTTTCAATCAATAAAGAGTAATGTTCTATATCTTTAATGTCAAAATCATTACGCGAAAGAAATTCATCATATGCAATATAATTCCCGGATACAGGCATTTGTCTAAAAAAACGGTCTATCACATCAAATAAAGTGTAACGATATGGACTTGAATAAAAATATAATTCTTCTTCCGATAAAAGTTTGTGGATTTTACTAGACTCTTTAGCTACATCTATAATTCTATTTTCCAATATCTCATCAATATGCATTTATCTTAATCTCTCCTTAATAAATCTCTCGTATACACTTTATCTTTAACATCATCCAATGATTTATCATATCTATTCGCAATAATAACTTTAGATAATTTCTTAAATTCATCAAAATCTTTTATAACTTTACAATTAAAGAATTCTTCATCTTTAAGAGTGGGTTCATATATAACAATCTTTACTCCTTTAGCGTGCAATCTCTTCATAACGCCTTGAATGGAAGATTGTCTAAAGTTATCACTACCACTCTTCATGGTTAATCTATAAATACCGACAGTAACGTTATCTCTACCATCATTCTTATATCCCGCCATCTTTAGAACTTGATCGCAAATAAATTGCTTCCTAGTTCTATTAGATTCAACAATCGCAGATATTAAGTTCTCAGGAACATCTTCAAAATTGGCTTTAAGTTCTTTGGTATCTTTAGGCAAACAATAACCACCATATCCAAATGATGGATTATTATAATAATCACCAATACGTGGATCACCACATACACCTTTAATAATATCTAGTGTATCCAAATCCTTTGTTTGTGCAAAAGAATCTAATTCATTAAAGTAAGCAACACGAAGTGCTAAATATGTATTAGCAAATAACTTAACTGCCTCCGCTTCAGTACAACCAATAATATGAGTTTCTATATTCTCTTTAATTGCACCTTGTTTTAATAATTCAGCAAATTCTTTTGCTTTAGATAAATAAGGTTCTTTTTTCTCAGGAACACCTACCACGATTCTTGATGGATATAAATTATCATATAAGGCTTTGCCTTCTCTTAAAAATTCTGGAGAGAAAAGAATCTTATCATAATTGTATTTTTCTCTAACATGTTTGGTAAAACCAACACCCACTGTGGATTTAATAATTATCCAAGCATTTGGATTAACTCTTTTCACTTGTTCAATAACTGATTCTACAGATGATGTATCAAACTTATTGGTTTCACTATCATAATTAGTAGGGGTTGCAATAATAACTAATTCAGATTCAGAGTATGCTTTGTCGCCATCTAATGTTGCTTTTAAATTTAAAGATTTGTTTGCCAAATAATCTTCAATCTCTTTATCGATAATAGGAGATTTTTTAGAGTTAATTAAATCAACTTTAGATGCCACTACATCTACGGCATATACTTTGTTGTTTTGAGCAAGCACCACTGCATTGCTCAAGCCAACATAACCAGTTCCCGCTATTGATATAACCATTAAAAACACCCCACTTTAACCATTTGCTGCCTATATATACATCTTTGAAGAATAAACTTGAACAGTTTCATCACAACAATCAGTTATTCTTTTTTTGAGTGTACTTAGTTTAACGCCTTTTTTAAGCAAAACTTGCAAGAAACCTCCTCCGCCTGCGCCAACAATCATTTTCCCACATACTAAATCATTAATGCTATCAAAAATATAATCAATATGCGGGTTCGTGCTTCCATCATCAATTGTTTTAGACATATTCCAATGTTCGTTCATCAATCTCGCAAACGTAGAAAAATCCCCATTCATTAATGAAATTTCCATTTCTTCAGATATTTCTTTTATTCTCTTTAAAGCAAATAATGTATTTTTGTTATTAAGTAAATAATTGGATAAAACATTTCTCAATAAATTTCTTGCCAATCTTCTCTGACCAGTGGAAATAAGAACCAATCTTTTATTTAACTCATTAATTACCTTTGAATCCAAATCGATTCTTTTAATCGTGAGGTTTTGAGGCGTGCCCGGCCTTGATTTAATCATTTTAATTCCTTTGATCATTCCTCCAACTTGATCTTGCCATCCACCACCAGTAGACATTATTTGTTCAATACACATGACTATCAAAAACACATTGTTTCTTGTGCATTTTATCCCAAAAAAGTTATGTATTGCTTTGACACAACCAGCAGCCAAAATAGAGGATGTCCCCAATCCACTTCCTTTAGGAACATTTATCACTTCTGTCTTCAGCAAAAAGCCTCCACCAATTCTATCTAAAATTTCTAATAAGCACCCACCCATTTGTGGAATCACACCAGTGGCAATAAGAGCTGCTTTTTGTAATGCAAATTCGTCAAATGGATTTCCTGTATCTTGGATATCTTCTATGTTATCGATTTCTCGATACGAGTTCATATCATCACTTTCAAGAATAATTTTTTTATCATTAATTCTTGTAATAGATACATAAACAGGTAATTGATCATTTAATAAAATAGCCTCATTTAAAACGCTGCCACCGAATTCATCACAATATGGTGAGGTGTCGGACCAACCTCCACCAAAATTTATACGAAGAGGTAATTTGACTACAGCCTTGTTTTTTTCGATTTTTATTTTGTCATTAAAAGAAATATACCCTTTGCATTTAGCCAGGATACTATTTTTAATTACCAAAAAAGCCTTATCAATTAAATCCTCGCCATTTTGAACAATTTCTCCTAAATGACGATATATTTTTGCCAAATCTATGTAAGAAAGAACTGAAGACTTTTCATTTAGCCATTCTTTTTGATTTTTAGACAATCCATTAATGCAAATATTTTTTTTGATTTCTGAGACCGGGATTCGCTGTTGAATCATCGAATATAGTTTTTCCATTATTATTAAATCTGTAATTCTGTTTTCCCAATCTAAAATCGCCTTGTTATCGGCTTGATAAAAACTGTCTTTTAATGAAATCTTGCTGCTGTTCAGCCATCTTTCAAAAGATCCATTATTATGGACAAGATTGTAAAGGTTTAAAGATTCAGAAAAAGCCTCTTTTATACTATCGCAAATAGGAAACAATTTAGCATCCCATAAACTAGTGTTTAAATTAAATGATGTTTTTAAATCAATGCCAAAAAGTTTTGACTCTTTCGGATTATCATCAACGCCAAAAAATCTAACGACGAATTTCCCGTTAGATAACTTTAAACCATGAACAACAACATTATCAGGTATTTTTACATCATCTAATTCAACAAAAGACACTATTGAGTTAGTTCCTACGTTTGTACTACCACGAATATAGGAAAACTCAATATATGAACCTTCGCTAATGTTAGATTTTAAATCAACAATACTCGAATAAGAGGAAATTCCTCTTGGACAACATGAGTTTATTTGTTTATTCCAATTCTTGAACAAAGACATTGCGAGATTGGAAAAATGAAATTCAAGAACTTCCTTAGTAGTTCCAAAATGGAAAAACTTAGAAGCGGAAAAAGTCTCCAAAACTAATTGGTGCTTTTTGAGTTTGTCCCACAACAATTTTCGTGTCTCTATTAATTCTGCACTTAATTCGCCTTCTGCCTGCTGTACTAAGTATTGCTTTAGTGTTGATTCCGTAGCTAAAGGAAACAAAAAATCTCCATAAAAAGATAATCTTACCTTCTCATTTATAATACTTTTAAACTTATGTTGAGAATCAATAAACGAATACATATCATTGAGAATATCGGATGCCAAAAACACTGCTCCAGTATCAAGATTGATGTGATTTTTATTATCGACAGCCTCTTTCTTTAAGATGCTTTTTGAAGATTTGTGTAAAAAATATTTAACTGGTTCATTATTGTTTCCCACAAATACTCCGTGGTTTTCTCCAACATCAATTGTTTCCTTAAACGAAATAGCGACAGCCCCTTGTTTTGGCCCATAGAAATCTAAATTATTAAAGGACAATAAAACATCACCAGATAGCACCAAAGCACCTGACTTACATCTAGTTGGAATATAACTTACAGAAATTAGTAATTCATCAAAAAGAGTCGATGGAGTATTATTGCTTAAAGAATTTGGTATTGGCGCAAAGAGTTTACCCAAAGCGCTATATTGTGGAATTCTTTTAGAATCACCACCACTATGGATAATCAGAATTCTATGCTTGTTGAAATCACACGAGTATTTCTCTTTTAATTCCTTTAAAACACATAAAGTGGCTCCGCCTGAACCAATTCTTTGATTTTCGTAATCAGGAACAATAACAAATGTTGTATGAATCGGCAACAAGTGACTTCTTCTATCAATTTCTTCCCTGTATCGATGAGCCTGAAAAATATTTGAAGCGGTGATGCAAACAAAATCCCAAGTTATAGATGATTTTTTAAGAACACATTGTTGATAATAATTCAGACAATCAGAATAATAGGTTTCTAAAAATGGAGAATATGTTTTTTTCATAAAATATTATTAACATTTGTATGTTATCACATTTTTTATTACTTTAAATCGCTATACACTATTTTTTATTTAAGTGTGAATTAATTAAATTCACCATTGCGTTTTAATTTTATCCATTCGGGTGGACAGATATCGATTTTAGAGCCATCTGAAAACCATTCATAAGGGCAAATAACTATTTTATCGGTGTTTGTTTGCAAAAAAGCACCCCACCACTGGAATGTACTATTAACAATGATTGCATTTTTGCAACTGGCCATAATAAATAATTCTTCAACATCGCTTGTTTGATCTTTCTTTTCTCTATAAACAACATTAAAACTTCCAAAATCAAGATGTTGTTTGCACCATTCGATATCATCTGAAAAAACATAAAAAATTGGATTGGAAAGTCTCTCAGCAATATATTTCATTGCGTTTAAATAGTATTCATTACTAAACGAACCATATCTATTTCTAGCCGAACGAGAAGAGACATAATCACCTTTTCTAACACCTATAAAAACAGAATTTTCAGTTTTGGTTCTTTTAATAATTTGGGCACTTTTATCACTTAAATTATTCTTAAGACGCAATTCACGAATTAAAACTTCTTTACAAAAATAAGGATATTTCCACGACTGCCAGTATCCATCAAAATATGTATATTTTTGTTGTATATCAGTTAAATCTACATAGGCTCTCTTGGATTCAAAATAATATCTTTTGTTGAATATTTTTTCAAAAAAAGTATTTAGTTTATATTTAAAAGTTAGAAGCGGATATCTCTTGGGAAAAACACAGACTTTGTCAATGTCATCTTGTGATGCTTCAGCCAGGGAAACACATAATTTATCAAAGATTGGAATGCATGTTTTATTTGAACATCCATTAGAGCAAAAACAATCCAACTTAACATTTGCTCCAGTGGCTTGAAGCCATTTTGCGAATGAATATTGAAATAGTTGGTTGCCCGCCCCACCTTTAATTTTAACTATTTTTAAATTTGCGCGTTCCATAAATACTATATTATCTATATTGGCCCTTAATCAGCAATAAAAAAACATCAAAAAGATAAATCTTTTGTCGCATCTATTTTGGTCTTTTAATACAATAAGAATATGGCAAATAAAAAAATAGGCTTGTTAACATTTTGCAACGCAAATAATTATGGCGCTGTTCTTCAATGCTACGCGAACCAAAAATACATTGTCGATTTAGGGTATGATGTCGAAGTGATTGATTTTTACCCAAATTCTTCCGTGGATAAAAGAAGCTGGAAAAGAAAAATACTTCATCTGGCACGAACAATACTTGATGTAAGATTGTGGAGAGCGAAGATGCGCGAAAGAAGTTTTCGCACTTTTAGAAAAAAGTACTTAAAAATATCAAAACTAAAAATCCTTTCGGATCGCGAATCGCACAAACTTCCTATTCTCTATGATTGTCTAATATCTGGAAGCGACCAACTTTTTAATTTGACTTTATCAAAAAATACAATTTCTTATTATTTGCCTTTTGATAATGTATATAAAATGACATACGCATCTAGTTATGGAAGGAGCAATATTTCTGATTTAGAAAAATGGGCAACATTAAAATATTTGCCCAACATCAATCACGTTTCGTTTAGAGAATTATCTGGTTTTGAATTAGCTAATAGGCTGTGTGAGTTGAAAGAAAAAAATATCGTTGTCGATCCTGTTTTTTTACTATCCAAAAAAGAATGGGAAAGTCTACTAGAAAAGAAATTTAAAAGTAATTATTTTCTAGTTTATTCAATGGAAGAATCGAAATCCATATATAACACTATTAAATATTGTTTAGGGATTTCAAATTTTAAATGCCTTTTAATTAATGGCGGAGGTAAACTACATATCAAGGATAGTAGAATAAAAGTCCTCACTTCAGTTGGCCCTTTAGATTTTTTGCAATTAATATCAGGTGCTGCTTTTGTAGTTACAAACTCATTTCATGGCCTTGCCTTTTCTATAATTTTTGGCAAAAAAATATATTGCTGTGAACACACGACAAGAAATGCACGAATTGAGGATTTATTATCAACTAGTGGTCTAGATAATAAAACGATAAAAGAATCTTCCAACACCATTGAATCAATCGATGGAAAAACGGCTTATAGAGAATTGATTTCGCGTATTGAAGAATCAAAAAAATACATCAAAAAATGTCTTGAGGAATATAAAAAACAATATGATTAATGAGAAAGTTCTATACAAAGATTGCATCGGCTGTTTTAATTGCATCAATGTTTGTGGTAAGAAAGCCATATCAATTATTAAAAAAGATGGTTTTTCATATCCAATCATTGACACAAAGAGATGCGTTAAATGTGGCTCTTGTTTAAAAGCGTGCCCAGCTTTTTGTGGCTATCAGAAAAGAATTTTTCTTCCAGATGTTTATGCGGTAAGAAACAAAGATAGCGAAGTGTTGATGAAAAGTACTTCTGGTGGTTTTTTTTCTGCGCTTGCCCAATATGTAATCGATAATGATGGTTATGTTTGTGGAGCCGCTTTTGATAATAATTATTACGTTAAACACATAATTACAAACGATTCCGACGGTTTAAAGAGAATACGTGGTGTAAAATATGTTCAAAGTGATTTATCTGACATCTTTTTAAAGATTAAGGCATTACTGCCTAAACATATTGTTTTATTCACTGGAACACCATGCCAAGTGCATGCACTCAAATTGTTTTTGGGTGAAAAAGAAGAAAATCTTATTACTTGTGACATAATCTGCCATGGCGTTCCTTCTCCTTCAGTATTTAAAGATTACATTGCTTCAATAAAAGAAAAATACGGCGAAATAGATAGTTTTACTTTTAGATCAAAGGATATCGGTTGGCATGGAATAAATACAAAAATAGTGCTTAAATCTGGAAAAAAAGTGAGCAAAAAGGACACAAATTATTATACTGATTTATATTTTGATAGTCTCATAACTAGAGAATGCTGTTTTAACTGTCAATATACTACGGTTTTTAGAATCGGGGATTTCAGTATGGGGGATTTTTGGGGCATTGAAGAATCAAGCCAAACTTTCTCAGACAATAAAGGCTGCTCTTTAATTTTTGTTAATGATGAAAAAGCAAGACACATCTTCTCATCACTCGAAAACTATAAAAGCATCCTAATTGAACCTCACGAACTCGTTGAAGCACTTCAACATAATTTGTTGCAGCCTACTATTAAACCAAAGAATATAGATTTATTTTGGAAAAATTACAAAGGTTTAAAATAAGATAAAATTCTTTCTTTTCTAAAGAAAAGGAATATAAACAAAAAATAAAACCCTAAAAATGTGATGCCGTTTCTTAGACATTGAAGCATACCACCAACAACCATCATGCCATTAACAAAAAAAGAAACACCTAGCACAATAAGTGAAGAAATAATAGCTGCAGAAAAGCATTTAGCAAAAGAAATCCAATATTTTTTCATTGGAAGTCCAATAACAAGCGAATTATAAATATTCAATGCTATCCATCCACCAGAAATAATTGCAATTACTGTTCCTATCAAGCAGCCATAAATTTTGAAATCGGCCGGCAAAAAGAAAACTAAAGCAATGGATATTCCAACATTTATCAAAGCAATTAAAAAATAGGTGAGTGCTCTAAATTTGTGTTTATTCATAGCTCTCTGTATTTCAACAGATAAATTGTTGGAAAGCGGAACTATATTAATAAAAAGAAGAACTAAAGCAATAACATAAACATCATCACGTGGTCCAGAGAGCCAAACATTAATAAACTCTCTGCCACAAGAAATAAATCCACCCGTTATCATACAAACAATAAACAACTGTATTGTCGAAACTTTCACAAACAAAGACGAATATTTTTCTTTTTCGTCCGAGACAACATATTCATGAACGCGAGGAACAAATGTTGAAGAAATAGAAATCGATAAGGAAGAGTAATATGTTTTAAATGTTTGCGCAAGTGTATAAGTAGTTACGGCAATCGGAGTCACCATAAAACCCAAAATTGTTTGATCCACTTGATTGTTAATACTATTCACTATTTGATTCAAGAGCAAGAAAGACGAAAAAATAATAATTTGGCGTACCAATTTGCTATCTGTCTTAAGAGAAAATTTAGTTAATTTAAATTTCAATTTAAAGATTGAATATAAAAAATATGATAAAGAAACAAAAAATGTGGAAATTGAATGCACAATCATAATGCCAATTACATCTTTTCCGTAACGAAGCATTAAAATACCAAGCAGGACTATTAAAACTTGTCCAACTAATAATATGAAGCGGGAGAAAATAAACTCTTTCTTATACGATATAAACACATCAAAGATTGAAGTAAAGATTGAAAAAGAAACACTTATTGTGGATATGAAAAGAAGGATTATAATAGTTTCTTTTTGACTTGAAGAATAATTAGATAACGGAATTATCGATGTTTTAAAAAGAATGAGAATTACCAAACCCGCCAGAATTGACAATATCGTAAAGGCAAGAAGCAGCAAAACAAAAATGGTATTTGTTTTCTTTGAATCTGATGAAACTTTATGTTCTTTGGTAGCAAACCTAACAAATGAAGGGAGCAAAGCACTAGAAAGCAAAGTAAACCAACTTGTAATGGAATATACAAACGAATAAAGACCATAATTAACGTCGCCTACTTTAGAAAGCAAAAACGGCGTATAAAAAAGCCCTGAAAGAACATTAAAAACTAACAGCGCATATGATAGAAATACTCCAATAACAATATTTTTACGTTCTTTAACTATATCCATAAATACTAATTATTATATATATTTTTTAGTTTTTCTTTAAAAGACTTTGGGCTAAAAGTGGTCAAAACATAGTTATGTCTTGAGTTTTTATTCTTCGAAAAGAAAGAAAGAATACTATTTGCCCATTTTTTTGCACCACTGTTCAAATCTAAAAAAATACACCCACCAGCGTTAATATCTTGAGATAAGGATGATGAGGCGACAACGTTAACACCGGCAGCTTGGGCCTCAATCGCAACTATAGAAGCGCCCTCATTAAAAGATGGTATTATGTAAAGCGATGTTTGCGGAATATAATCATTCCTATCGGCATCATGTTTTATAAAAACTATGTTGTTTTCTAAATTATTGTGCTTAATTTTTGAAATCATTTTACTGTAATATCCGCTTTCGATTTCCCTACCAACAAAAAATAGTTTAGCATCGCTTTTAAGCTTGATAATTTCGGTTAAGACATCTAATGAAAAAAGCTGGTTTTTATTTGTACAAAAATTGGCAACTTGTAGCAAATGAAGAGTTGAGTCATTTAAAGAACAATTAATTGAGTTGAAACTAGAAACATCAACTGGATTGTGTATAACATGATAATCATGTCCTTTAAAAGCAATTTCGCAACACTTTTGAGAGACTCCAATTAGACAAGAAGAATATTTTAAAGTTGCTTTTTTATCTTTTAAAAAAAGAATTCTTTGAATCAAGTTATATGGCTTGTTATGAATAACGTTGCAATGAAGAATACGTTTTTGTATCCCTCGTTTTTTAGCTGCTTTAAAAATAGGACCAGTATCAAATTCTTTAAAAGAATGAATGACATCATAGGTATTATTTGCAAAGAAGTGATCAAAAAAGAAATGATATAAAAAAGTATTTTTCTTTAAGAAATGCCAATATGCTTTTTTAATCTTGCCTTGATAGGTTGGCATTTCAAGGTAAAACAATTTATTGCACTTTTCTTCAAAATATTTTGTGTAAAAATCTATTTTTTCGAAATAAACTATATCAATATCAAAAATATCCCAAAATGCATCGACTATATTTTTTATGACGTAAGGGACTCCACTATTTCCGAAACCATCGTATGCAACAATCAACATTCTTTTTTTGTTTTTACAATTCATATTATATTTCAACCTTGGCCATCGTAACTCTAATCCTATTAGTACGTATAGAAAAATGAGGATTATCAAAATAAGAAAATTCTATTAATTCCGCTTTTTCATTACTTAAATAAAGAAGTAAGGCAAAAATGATTATATATAATTTGGAGTAATAATAGATCTCAGCAAATGATAAAAATGAATAAATGGTGACAAGAATAATACAAATCGATTTATTTATTCTATCTGCCTTAATTGAATTTTTGAGAATTAAAACATATGGGGCATAGAAAGTAATAATTCCCAAAATACCATAGTTGCAGAAAATTTCGGATGCATTTGAATGAGAATATGTATTGAAAGAAGTCGAAAGAGCAAAACCTTCATTGCCTAGACCGATTAATTGGTTTTTGAAACCAAGATAAAAAGCACTTCTCATATAAATGTTTCTGAGCCACGTAGAAGCACCCTCTTCACCTGTTATGATTGTTTTCATCATATCTAATAGTCTTTCTTTCATTGTTGCCATAAAAGGCAAATTAATCAAAATAATAAACAGAACAACTAAACACGAAACAATAATTAAATATATAAATTTATGCTTTTTCAAAAAAAGAAAAACAATAATCAAAATAGAGATGAACAGCGACAGCAATGTCTTTTTCGTTCCAGTTGACAACATAAATAAGACAAATGTTAAACTTAGCGGAATTAGCCAAAAATGCTTCTTGAAGAAAATTAAAACAATCGAGAAAAAAGCGGCTAAGAAGAAATAAAATGAAACGGTATTTACGTTTCCAAAATAAGAACCCAATCTATCAGAAAAATTCAAATGAAAAATTTGTTTAGCATAAATAACGAAAAAGAAAATAGCAAAAAGTGAAAATGCAATTATAAAACAATAAAGGATTGTGATTTTGTTATTTACTATCACAAACATAATATATGAAACTACCAACAAAGCAAACAAAAGGAATAGGGTGGCAGTTTTTGAAAAACTTCTAGTTCCAATTATGGTTGAAACAATACTAAATAAAATAAATGAAAAGAAGAACAATAACCGTACATCAAAAACAAATGTTTTGAAAAGAAGCGCGTATAAAACAATGAAAATTGAAGCAACAAGAATGACTGGGTAAACCAAATAATTAAAGGGATATACTTCGCTAAATGAACATATAGAAACAATCATTAAAACGAAAAGAACCTCACATGAAATTTTCATGAATCTATCGAACTTTTTATTATTTCTCAGCTTATTAAGAAACGCTTTCATCAAAATCTCCTACCAGCAAACCGGAAAAGTAAAATAATCAAAGATACTATAGTAACGCCAGCATTCACCGCCAAAGAAACAGTTGTGAATAAAAATACCGATTTCGCAACAAGACTGGAAAAAAATAAAGTAAAAAATAAAATGATTGACGAGATAGAAACAACTGATAAAAACATAGTGCTTTCATATTTCTTTTTCCAAATAACATAAGCAATAGAAAGCAAGAGAGAAATAACCCCAATTATCGCAAGGACAATTGAAATAACTACCGTAGAGCTAATGAAGTTGCCATTTAATTTATCACAAACTATATCAGCATTATTAAGCGAATAATAAGTATAATCACTATTTGGAAACGCATTATTCAACTCTTGTATTTTGTTAATATTGTGAACTGTGTTTTGTTGGAATGACTGGATGAATTCTATTTCATTATAAGGAGTACCGATGTATGAAATAATATAGTTTCCAAAAAGTGATGAGCAACTATTGCAAAAAGAACCAGATTCATAAAAAATGTTACCAATTTTCCATTTATAAATGGCGCCATCTATTTGACAAGAAAGAACAAAACCCAACAAATCACTATAGTCATTCAAATTGTTTTTGCTCATAAGATAATCAGCTTGAAGATTTGATATATAACAAAAATTATCAACATTGGATCTATCGGAAACACCGCTTTTGAACATAAGTTCAACATAATATGTATCTAAAATGATTCTTTCTTTTTTATCATAGTGATTAGAAAAAATGCTCGATATTACTGCCGTAACATTTTTTCCGCTTTCTTCCAAATCCAAAATATCGCATTCGTGGTCTTTTAACCCATTAAAAGACAATGCATTTTGCAAAGGGAAAGTATTATATAGGAGTCCGTTCTTGGAAGAGCATACGCGCGTGTAAAAAATGGGATCAATTGAATCTTTTTTTGTGGTACCTTTAATAAGAATATTTGTTGACTTAATATCAGTAACAAGAGACTCTTTGGCCAATTTATCAGCTAATTGTTCTTGCCTCCCGTAAGAAGAAAAACCACTTGAAAAATAAAACAAAAGAAGAGTGCTCCAAACAACCAATGAGCATAAGATATTGTACAGAATATTATGTTTGTTTCTCTTAAAAAAATCCTTCATATTTTTTTATTTTAGCACATAAGTCATTAATGCTAAATGTTCTAAACTGTTTTTGGAGGCAATATTAAATAATCCCCAAATATGTAATCCCATTCTTTTGGATCAAATCCATCAAATCCACTGCTATCAAAAAATGTCATCTCACCAAAATAAATCTTCTTATCAACTTGATATAAATCAATGCGAACATGAGGAATTCCGGTGGATAATTTTCTAGCGATTTTAGACATTTTATCAATGTTTGCATCTCCTAATGAAACAAAACCTCTTTTTGCGCCTTGAGAAAACGGAAGAGGATTCCCTTGTATATCAAAGAAATCAAAGCGAACATCAAATAATCTGTTCGAACTTACTAAGAAAAATTTGGGTTCACCATTAAAACAATAAAACTTATAATCTCGTAGACCGGTACCATCACCTTTTCCAAGATATTTTTCGCAAACTATTTTTCTTTTTATATCCTTGTAAGGCCATTCTCTTCCTTTTAAAAAATAGTCTTCATCCAGCCCTTTTTTTAAATTGTCCCTTACCTTTTTTACGTCAATTTTACTTTTATCTTCACAAATATACATACCTGTACCAGAGTTATGATTACATTTAAGGACAAATTGATCTGGCAATGTATCAAAATCAATTTGTTCGGGATAATCATACACACCGATTAGCGGCACTAAATATTCTTCCCCAATAGTGTGCGCGATGTAATCACGAACCAAATATTTGTCCGACATTAAAATATATTCTTTTTTTCTGTTATATAGTTTCAACCATTGCAACTTCTCATTAAATGTTCTAGGGTTATCCAAATTTAATTCATAGCCAAGTCTCAATTTAAACATTCTCTTGATATATTCTTCATCGCTATATTGTTTAGACTTCTTTTGCAAAGCAGCTATTTTGTTTCTTCTTATCAAAGCTTTCGGGTGAATAAGATACCACAACATCTTTTTAAACTTATCAATCATCATTATTCTCCTTTTTATTATTTTGAGTTAAATAGCCCAACAATAGATTTGACCATTTTTCATAATTAATAGAAGCATTATAATAACTATTCCATTTTTTCCGAGCGTTAACACGTTTGTTCAAATATGATTCTCCATCTAAATTCAAAACTTCTTTTATGAAATTAGATAATTCTTCTGGGGCAATGTCTTTTTTTATTAAATAACCATTTGAATCTTCAACAATTTCTGAATTGCCACCCACATCGGTAGCTATTACAGGAATCCCAAAAGAAATAGCCTCCATAATAGAAACGGGAATGCCTTCAGAAGCAGAAACATTAATGAAAAAGTAAAAATTCATTTTTTTATATATATTAAAGATTTCACTATTAGGGATATTGCCAACCATTTCTACTTTATCCAAAACTTTCCCTTTTTGAAGAATATCAATGATTCTACTTTTTTGTTCCCCATCGCCAATGCAAAACCATCTGATGTTTTCATTTTCGTGTGCCAAGATCACAAAGGCATTCGCAAATAAATCAAGTCTTTTAACGGGTCTTAAGCCTGAACATGTTACCAAAACTTTACATTTTTCGTTTGAAAAAGTAGAAATACCATAATCAATTGTACCTAATCTATAAGATTGTATTTTTTCTTTAACACATGGATATTTTGCTTTGAGATAATTGGCACCAAATTCACTGCACGGCGCAACTAAATCATAAAAAGAAATAATAGTTTCTTGAAAAGGGTGAAAATTAAATGGCATCATTTCACTATAGACATCATAGCCATGACATCTGGAAACCAATTTAATATCATGTCCAAATCTACACGAAAGTCTTTGCTTCAACCTAATTGCAGAAATGCCAAGAGTGAGCCAATACGAATAAATTAAAACCGAATCGTCTGGTTTTAAAATATTTAATAATATTTTATATATTTTTTTATATATGCTGTTATTCTTTCCAAGAAGATAAGCTGCCGACAGTTTTTTCTTTCCTTTTATTTCCTTTAAATTAAAGATTTCTTGTTTTGAGAAAAGGCCTAAAAGTGTGTATTTAATTCTATTGTGATTGCAAGAAAGTGGATAGCAATCAACGTTCTTGGGGTAAGATCTTGTTTCTTTTTCATTTATCTTCCCATTAACAGAAAATAAAATGATTTTATCAAACTTTTTTGATAAAAATGGCAATTCTGTTTCAAAAAATGGTTCACCTATGTTGTATGGAAAATCATTTATTAGAATAATTAAATATGATTTCATATCTTTATTTCTCCGCTATTTTTTGAAACGCTTTTTTCCAAAACGCAAAGAACCTTATAAAAGGGTTTTTCATATAACTTTTAAATTTTAATACTATTTTTTTAAATTCATCAATGTTTGTATATTCATACAAAACTTTATATTGTGCAATATGCAAATTATGATAAAAAGATGAGGCGATCATATAATCATTCCTGTATCTGCTCCAGTACCCTAAATCTATTTCATTACTTTTATTTTTTAGAGTATTTATGGTCTTATTGAGAATGTCTAAATATTTATGGTCTTTCGTAAGAATGACGTAATCCATCAACCCAAAAATGGAGAAAATCCAGCCATTAAAAACATAAGGAAAACATGTAAATTCATAAAAAATGATATCTTCACCATTATATTCTGCAGTTCCACCACTAGATTTAGGAATCAACATAAAATCAATTGCTTTTTTTGCTGCGTTTAAATAACGTACATCCCCTGTTTCTATAAAACCTCTTATCAAAAGAGAACACCCTTCTCCTTGCGCCATAGAGGAATAAGGATATTTAGGATAAACATGTTCAAAATTATTCCAAGAACCATCATCATTTTGATTTTCGAAACACCAAGTCAATTGAGCCATGAATTTTTTGAACATTAATTCTTTGTTGTTGTTAAGCAAATACAAATCATAAGCTCCTAACCCATACTGAAAAATAGCAACCGGAAAAACATATTCTTCATTTTTGTCATCCGACACAGTGATTATAGTTTCTGAATAAAAGTTTTTCTTATCTTTTATGACTTTTTGCGTCAAGTCATTGTAATAGCCTTTTATTTCATCAAAAGAGTATATCAGCCCTTTATTCTGCTTAACATGATAAATGCTTTTACCAATTAGCATCTTCCACCAACGTTTTATTTTATAAAAAGAAAGACCCATATCAAAAACCCAGCCTTTCTTTAATAAAATCAAGCCAAAGATTGTAAATGGTTTCTTCTGAATATTTTTCAGCAAAATGTTCATTTGAGCGTGATATTTTTTGTGATAATTCCGAATCATCAAGCAATAATAATATTGCTTCAGCCATTTTTTCCACATTTCCAACAGGCACTAAAAGACCATTTTCCTTGTTTACAATTAATTCTCTTGGTCCGCCAATTTCGCAATCAGTAGAAATAGATGGAATGCCTAGAGCCATCGCTTCCATTAGAGAATTTGGCATGCCTTCATAGTTTGAAGACAATACAAAAGCAGAAGATAATAACTCATCACATTGCCATGTTTTAGAATTCCCACAAAAGTGAATATTGTTTGCAGAAATTAATGAATTTGAATATTTTTTTAGTTCGTCTTCTAATAAACCACTTCCATAGATTTTTAAAACGTAGTTGTTGTGAGTTTTAAACACAATGTTAAAGGCATCGATTAATAGTTTGGTATTTTTTTGTTCATCAAGACGGCCGACACTTAAAATAACTTTTTTTCTTTCTTTTGAAAAATGATATTCACAATTTAGATGAATGGGGTTTGATATAATGGCACATTTTTTATTTGGCTTTTTAAAATAATATTTTTGAGCGCCAAAGGTTTGGAAAACACATCCTGTGGCTTTCTTAAAAACAATTTTTTTCATAATTCTGCCCAACTTGTTAATATTATAAACGTATGGGTTGTTTCTTTCAGAAACAATATGCGGAATACCAGTGCCAAGCAAAGCTAGATATACATTAATATTTGTTTGATATTTAAAAGAAACGACGACATCAGGTTTTATAGACTTAATCTGTCTAGATAACAGGTGAATCTTTTTGAAGGAATTGATTTTATGTTCGCCTTCAAGCAATTGAACATGAAATATGTCTTTGCTAAGTTTATAAAAACAATCCCATTTTTTTGTCGACGTTTCAATTAATGAGACACTATGACCATTTTTGCAAAAAGAATTTGCTAAATTAGATATTACTCTTTCAGCACCACCATTACTAAGTTTATCTATGCAAAAACATATTTTCATTTTGATTTATCCTTTTTCACATATGATATTTTTTTAAGCAAGAAATAAATTGCATTGCGTAACGCAAAAAACCATGCCTTAACAAGACTAAAACCATAAAGCTTTTGAAAAAGATCCTTGTGGTATGAAACCAATTTAGTTTTACTACCAGAAGAAATAGAACCTTGAGATCTTTTCCTGTAAAAAGCCAATTTTTTATAAAGATAATGACACGGAGTTCTCTCAGATAATTTTAACCAAAGAGCATAGTCATTTCGCTTATAAATGTCATTAGGGATTTGTAGATCTGGATAGATTTGTCTTTTGTACATTGACGTCAGACAACCGATATAGTCCATCTTTAAAAACTTCTTATGAGAAATAATTTTTGGCCCTGTAACATACTTCCCGTTTTTATTGTTAGACTCATCAATAATGTAATACTCAGTGCACGAAAACAAATAATTGTTTTCAACCATAAAAGATAGTTGACTTTCGATCTTGGTTACATCCCAAAAATCATCCCCATCTAAAAAAGCAATATAGTCACCAGTAGCCTCTCTAATGGCTTTGTTACGAGAAAAAGCTGCACCACTATTCTTATCGTTGACAAATAATCTAATTCTATGATCGTTATATTCTTTTATTATTTTAATGGTGTTATCAGTGGAACAATCGTCAACGATTAGCAGTTCAAGATTTGCATGGGTTTGATTCAAAATCGACTCAATAGTTCTCGCAATAAATTTTTCATCATTGAAAGTAGGAGTTATCACTGAAACTTTAATATTTTCTAAATTCATATCCAACTCCTAAAATACTGTTTTCCACAAAATCTTAATATCTCTAAAAACATTCAAATTTTGAATATCTTTTAAATTGCATTCCATCTTTTTGGGTAAAACGACATTTAAATACAATTCATCAGCGTTTCCCTCAGCTAAATCTTTAGCTTCATCATCATATGAATAAGAAGCAGTAGATGTTATCCCTGGTCTCATAAGTAGTGTTGCGTACCATTCTTTTTGATACAAATCTACAAATTGTTTTACTTCAGGTCTAGTACCCACAAAAGACATTTGCCCCACTATCACATTTAATAATTGAGGAAATTCATCTATATGTGTCTTTCTCAAGAATTTGCCCACTTTTGTAATGCGGGCATCATCTTTGTGAGTAATATGTTGGTTACCTTCAGAATTCTTTTTCATGGTTCTAAATTTAACAATTTTAAAAATTTTGCCATATCTTCCCACTCTTCTTTGCAAAAAGAATGGACCGCCTTTAGAAGTACAGCAAATAATAATGCCAATAATAAGAGATGGAAGAAATAAAATGATTAACAAAATAAATGATGCAACAATATCAAAAGATCGTTTGATAAAACGATAAAACCATTTACGTTTCAAAATATCGTAATATGGTCTAACTTCTTCTATTTGCATATAATCAGGTAATTTTTGCCAACTTCTCATCTAATTAATCACTCAATTGTTTGTAAACTTTCTTAAATGTATTAATAATTCTTTCCACATCATCATCGCTCAATTTTGTGTGAAGTGGTAAAGTAACTTCGTTATGGTAAAAATCAAAAGCATTTGGATAATTTTTAATATCAAATCCTATCTGCTTATAAGCCGTGAACATCGGTAATGGTTTGTAATGCACATTACACGCAACGCCTTGCTCCGCCATTAATTCAATAAATTTATTTCTTTGTTCGGTGGTAAAATCTAATAATCTCAAAATATATAAATGGAACGAAGATAAAATATCTTGCTGAATATGAGGCAACACGGAAATATTTAAATTTTTAAATGCATCATTGTACTTTTCGACTATAGTTTTTCTTCTCTCTAATAGTTTTCCGTATCTGCGCATCTGGGCCAATCCCATTGCAGCAGCAATATCTGTCATATTACATTTATACCACGGACCAACTATATCGTATTCCCAAGCACCTAATTTTGTTTTTGCTAAAGCATCTTTGGATTGCCCATGTAAAGATAATAACTGGAGTTGATGATATAATTCACCACTATCAATTCCAGGAATATCTTTCCAGGTTAAGGCACCACCTTCAGCGGTAGTCATGTTTTTAACTGCGTGAAAACTAAAAGCAGAGAAATCAGCTATTGATCCAGTTCTCTTACCATGATACACGGCACCCAACGAATGAGCAGTGTCTGCTAAAACAATAATTCTTCCAAATGCTTTTTGGATATCGTTATTGGCTTTAAATAAATGCTTTTTAGCATTAACTATCTCAAAAATTCTGTCATAATTGCAAGGAACACCGCCAATATCAACAGGAATAATAATCTTTGTTTTTTCAGTAATTGCATTCGCAACTTTGTCATAATCCATTTCGATGCAATCTTTTTGAGAATCAATCATGACTGGTGTGGCACCAACGTGACATATAACACTACATGAAGCAGTATATGTATAAGCGGGGACAATAACTTCATCGCCAGGTCCAATACCTAAAAGTCTTAATGCCATTTCAGCACAAGCAGTTTGACTATTTAAACAAACACAATTAGGAACACCACAAAAATCAGCTATAACCCTTTCAAGTTGTTTGGTCTTAGGACCGGTTGTAATCCAACCAGACAAGAGAGCTTCGCTTACCTCTTTTACTTCTTCTTCAGTTATGTCAGGTGGTGAAAACGGAATTGGTTTCATAACAAATGCCTCTAATCATTGTTTGTAATTTTGTAAGTCTTAATCACTTGAGATAATAATGATTTAATATCATTTGTATCTTCCATATCAAAAACTTCACTAATGGTTTTTATATCGCTTTGGACATCAGGATTGGCTTTTTCATTCTTTTCAACGAAAATCTTTCTATTCGCAGTTTTCTCTTGTGATTCTGTATCAAGTAGTAATTCTTCGAATAATTTCTCACCGGGTCTTAATCCAGTCTCCACTATTTCGATGTCAACATCAGGCACTAATCCAGCTTGTCTAATCAGTTTCTCTGCTAAATCTAAAATTTTGACTGGTTTGCCCATATCTAAAATGAATATCTCTCCACCCATAGCGAATAATCCACATTGAAGTATCAAAGATACTGCTTCTGGGATGGTCATAAAGTATCTAATAATTCTCTTATCAGTAATAGTGACTGGTCCACCAGCTTCTATTTGCTTCTTAAATAATGGAACCACACTACCATTGGATCCTAAAACATTACCAAATCTCACTGCAGCATAAGCAGTTGTTTTAGATTCTTTTGCAAAATGTTGAATTATCATTTCTGCAAATCTCTTAGTAGCGCCCATAACATTCGTGGGTCTAACAGCTTTATCTGTGGATACTAACACCATTTTCTTCGCTTGGTATTTATCTGCCATCATCGCGACATTATATGTACCTATAACATTAGTTCTAATTGCTTCCGCTGGGCTATCTTCCATTAATGGAACATGTTTATATGCTGCCGCATGATAAATATAATCAGGTCTATATTTCTTAAAGATTTGTTCCATTCTCACTTCGTTATATGTAGAACCAATAAGAGTGACTAATTCGATATCTTTAATATTTTCTTGTCTAATCTTACGAACTAGTTCCATTTGAATATCGTATGTACTGTTCTCATAAATATCAAAAAGCACTAAGGTTTTAGGATGAGTCTTGAATATCTGTCTCACTAATTCAGAACCAATAGATCCACCAGCACCTGTAACTAGTACGGTCTTACCATATAACATCTCGTAAACTTGATGATTATCTAAGATAATAGGATCTCTATTTAATAAGTCATCTAAGTCAACATCAATCATTCTTCTGTCATTGGGGCCTTGCATCTCCGATAAGAGAGGCATTCTCTTGATTCTCACATTGCTAGAGGATAATAGATTTAATATTTCATGCAATCTTTCTTCTTTTAAGTTCGCAATAGCGATGATAACTTCTTCGATTTGATAATAATCAATAACTTTATTAATCTCACTAATAGGCCCTTTGACAGGGATGTTAGAGAACATACCGCCTATTTTATTCTTATCATCATCCACCATGACTACGACATGATGTTTATTATCTTTGTTATATCTACATTCATCGATAACTACTTTACCAACCGAACCTGCGCCTATCACCAATGTTCTAATTGGTTTAGATGAACCTCTTATCTTTCTAAATAATGTTAATAATCGAGGAGCGAATCTCTCCGCGATCATTAATATGGCAATCATTAGGGTGGATATACCCCAACTAACTAGTAGTTGCCATTGGAAGAACAAAAACTTGTCAGGAATGAATATAATGCCAACTAAACCAACAACAGAAATAACAAAAGATATAACTATTACTTTAAGAGAATCGGCAATAGAAAAGTTAGATGATAGGATGTTATAAACCTTAAACACAAAGAAGAAGATAATGTGTAATAAGGCAAGAACGCCACTATAGACTAAGATGCCAATGGTTTGAGTATCAGTAAAAGATGAAAAGCCCAAAACACCAGAATATCTAAATGTAAATAAACCGAAACCAAATGCAATAATTGCATCAGCCAAAATATATAATAATTTGATCCAAAACTTTCTTTTCATTTGCTTTCGCCAGTGTTTAGATTATATACATCTAAAAAGAATAAATAAAGTCAAAAACACTAAACACTATAAAAAGAAACATATATTTATATATTACTTTTTAAGACAAAAGCAAAATAAAACAGCGGGTTCCAAGTAGAAATCCACCGCTGCTTTTTTTGTTAATAAATTCTATCAAAGTCTTCTTCTTTGCATTCAACTAAATACGTCTTATCTTCACCTACAATTTCGATTGTGTATATATCATCTTTTTGTGACATTATGGTGCCTTCGTTACCAGTAGGAACCATTTCACCATTAAGTGATTTCATATCTTTTAGTAAAACCACTTTGTCTTTGTTATTTGCTATCTTTATGGCGGTATCTATGCTCATAGGTTTTCCATTATTAGTTTTGAACACTTTAACATTTGTATTATTTGCCTTGGATTTTGCTAATAAATATTCATATCTTTGATTTAGTTTTTCTATTTCATCCTCTAATTCTTGAATTTTTGCCTCGTTTTGCTTGCCTCTAAAACCTAAAAAAGCGATATAAAAGAATACGAGTCCAGAAACGATATAGGCAATTCCTAAAACAAAATTGAGCCACATTCCACCATTATTAACAAAGGTAATGATCGCAGCAACAATTTCTAAAATACCTAATAAAATACACACTATAGTCATAACAAATCTCCTTAACTGATATTAATAATATAGTCCCTAATTATTTAAATAAAAAGATGGAAATAATCTAATAAATATTATGTGCAATTATTAACCCACCATTATTGATTAAATAAAAAGTAGCAGGCTCACTCATATGTCCGCTACTATCTATATACATATTATTTAGAATCTACTTCTATTACGTAGTTTCTCTATAGGCGCTCTTATCTCATCTCTATTCGCGCAATAACCTAGATTAACTTTATGTCTTCTACCTCTATAATCGAAGTAAGTGAAGTACAATATGTTATCGGTAAAGAAGTTATCTTTTAAAGAAACATATTTATCAGGAGAGATGGTTATCTTCTCTCCATTTATTTTATAAAGTATTAATTGATCTTGTTCTTTATCGTATTCAATACAAGGATGGATATTCTTATTATTCATAGACATCCTTACAAATCCTTGGATACCTACGATAACCGCTAAGACACCAAAAGCACCAACAAAGTATCCTAAATAAGAAATAGGATATAATTCCGTATTAGCGGTAAATATAATCGCTAGTATCGCACCTATAATAAATAAAACACCAGCGATAAAGTCAAAGATAATAATACCTTTAACAGAACCAGGTTCTCCTCTTATAGCGATTATTCTAGGGATGGGATCTTCTTGAGGTTTCTTCTTAATAGGAAAACCGCAATGAGGACAACTTATTGCTTCACTACTAATTTCTTTATCGCATTCCGGACACTTAATTAACGCCATACCTATCTATATGATAGCACAATATAATAATTATGCTTTTAGTTTTCTTTTGACCAATTCGATAAGAATATAACAAACTATGTAAAAGAAAAATCCCCTTTCTTATCGTACTAAATTTCATTCAATTTAGTCCAAGAAATGGGGACAATTTCAATTAACCTGGTGCACCTAGCAGGAATCGAACCTGTACTCCTTTCGGAACTAGATCCTAAGTCTAGCGCGTCTGCCAGTTCCGCCATAGGTGCAGCGATATTATTAAATAATAATTGTTATATTGTTTCAAGCAATTTTAAAATTACTAAGTATGAAAAAGATTATATTCGTTTGTCATGGTAATATATGCCGCAGTGTCGCTGCGGAATATATTATGAAGAAACTAACAAATAAATATATTGTTATTTCAAAAGCAGTATCTAATGAAGAGATGGGAAATGATATCTATCCTCCGATGAAAAGAGAATTAGATATTAATCATATTCCTTATGATAGGCATTATGCTTCTAAGATCACTTATGAAGATTATATGTCTTCTGATTATATCTTCTATATGGATGAATCTAATCATTATTATTTAGAGAAGATGTTTCCTAATAGTAATAAAATATATCCCATATATAAGTTCACTAAAGATATTAAGGAAATAGAAGATCCTTGGTATACCAGAAGATTTGATAAAGTCTTTAAACAAATCTATCAATGTATAGAAGATATTATTAATAACATTGTGGATCAATAAGCCAAATTCAAAGAGAAAAAGAACAATTAGAAAAGTGGCAATTAAAAACTTTTTATCTTCAGTTTTAATAGAAACGACCAGTTCTTCATCTTGTTTACCATTATTGTAGGTAAAATAATTTTTTTCTCACTACATCGATATTTTTTAATAATAGCGGTATTCAATTATCGTTATGACTGCGACAGCTATCTTCAGTGTTTAAACATTTTTAGATGTTTTATAACGATATTTATTTTAAGTAGTTTAAAAAAATATTGATATTTTTGATATTTTAGATTATCTTAATGATAATTATCATTGTATTGAACCTTATAACAATAAGTTCAAGAATGGTAAGGATTTACAAATTAGTATTATAGAATTGGGCAAACTTAGAGCAATCTAAGGACGCAAAGCTATAGGGTCTCACTGAGATAGCCAGTTGCTTCTATGCATTGCATAGAAGTTTTTATTTTAAAGGGGGATCCGTATGAATAAAGTTAAAACCTTAATTGGAATTGGCTTAACAAGTACATCCGTAATGGCCGGAGTTGTAGTTGCTACAAATGGTAATATTCTTGACTTATCTAGAGCGGAAAATACTTATATCTGTGAAGGCAATATTAGATTAGAACCAAATGGTGACGGAACTTATAAAATCACCCATATTGGTGCAGGAGCAACTACAGTAAATATTTCTAGTGACATTTTAGAAAGATATAACGTTACC
>JAEEGL010556710.1_pt1 | contig 25620 bp, 18 predicted proteins | sample 9134231 | NCBI WGS metagenome assembly JAEEGL01 (sample SAMN16246548, study PRJNA631951) | gut metagenome | biome: gut microbiome; feature: rumen; material: fiber-attached | host: Bos | place: Iran: Karaj | collected 2018-10
ACACTTATCTCTCCAATTTCAGATTTGTGCTGCGGGTTGACGGAGCCTTTGATGTGCCCTTAAAGAGCGTGCGGGCCTTCAACAGGGAAAATGAATACGATTACATCCAGGAAGGCGGCCTTAACGACTACGTGCACATGCGCAGAAAACCCATCAGCAAACCCTTTACCCTGGTGGTGGAGCGGTATGTCCCCGCAAGCCTTGGGATCAACGATCCCCTGACCAGCGGAACGGAGCTGCTGCTTCCTCTTCTTCTGTTTGTGGGAAAAAATACCGGCGGATCTTCCATGAATTACTCCCGGTACTACGCTTTCACCGGTGCGGTGGTCATGGCCAAGGAATACGGTTCTCTGGATGCGGAGCATGCGGGACTTTTGACGGAGAGCATTACCGTTGGCTATAACCAGATGTTCTGCATCACCAATCCCATTGAGTCTACGGATTACCCGGCCTGGACCATGAACGTGAACGGTGCCGGAAACACCGCAAAACTGTACTCGAAAAAAGGTCAGGATCCCGCACAGAACGGGGAAACCTGGTACAGCATCGACAACGGTCAACACGTGATCGATGAAGATTCAAGAGTTCTGTGGGAATTTGACGAAGACAGCAAAAAAGGCAAAGGCACCGGGTCCCATAAGACCCTTCCGGGAGAAGCGGAAAAATCCCGGGCAGATTTCGAAAAGAACAAAAAGCTGTTCAATTTTGCATTTGAAAACAACAAGAGCAAGTACACCGGCTCTTATAAAAAGTCCGACCGGTCGGCCCAGAATGCGGCCTTCAGCGATAAGACCCTGGGAGAAAACATCGGCATCAAGGAAATGACGCGGACGGATATGGAGGCGCTTGCCAGAGAGTTCAAATTAACGCCGGATAAGAAGAAGACCGGTAACGGTCAGCTTTCCTCCAAACAGCATGGGCATGCACTGGAAGCTTCCAAGCGTACCATGAAGGAAATGGCTTCCCTCTGGGAGTTTGATGAAAAGAATAAGACCGGTGCCGGCGACCGGCATGCCAATACGGCCGGCATGGATATTGTGGAAAAAACCAGAGAGGATATGGAAAAACTCTCTGTGAGGCGGGAATTCGGCGGTATCGACGAACCCGTGAAGGAAGAGTTTAAAGGAAAGACCCAGAAATGGGAATTCGACGAACAGACCAAAGACGGAAAAGGCGCCAGAAGCCGTCAGAATGCCTACAGCGATGATGCATCCGAGGGCGGTGTTTCCGGCCAGGGCATCCTGGAACCTTCCGCGGAAGATATGGCCGCAGCCAGCCACAAGTGGGAATTCGGGGAGGATAAATACAGCGCCGACGGTAACGATGTAAAATCCGCCGCGGTGATCCCCGGCATGGAAGAACTGCCGCCTGCTGACCTGGAAGGAAAGGCAAAGCGCTGGGAGTTCGACAATAAGTCAAAAGGCGGCAAGGGCGAAAGAAGCCGCCAGAACGCGGAAGTGACCGGAAAGGGAGCGGATGCAAAGGCCACCGGTCTGGGAGTACAGGAACTTTCGAAAGAAGAACTGGAAAGTGCCGGAAAGCGCTGGGATTTCTCCGATGCCTATTCCAAGGACGGAAAAGGCGTGGGAAGCCGGAAAGAGCCGCCTTCGAAAGAGATCAGTAAGAAAACCATGGCCCGCATGGCGGAAAAATGGGAATTCGGAGAAGGTACCGGTGACATCGAAGGAAACGGCAAGAAGCATTCCGCCAAGAAAGATGAGACTAGAAGAGGTGCTCACGAAGAAAAGAGACGGCACTGGGAATTTGACAAAAAGACCAAAAAGGGCGGCGGAGACATCAGCCGTCAGATCCGGGACGACATCCTGGAATCCGACAGAGAGACCCTGGAAGGCAAAAAGCGTCGCTTTGACCTGGATAAGGCCGGTACGAAAGCCGGTACGGGCACTTCCAGCCGGAATATGGAGGCAGTGAAAGAAGGCCCCAGATCCGATCATGAAAAGAAAGCTCAGACCTGGAAGTTTGACAAAAACGGAACCAAAAAGGGAACGGGAAAAGCCAACCGAAACACCATGGAAGGCTACACGGAAACTGACCGGGGAACCATGGAAAAGGCCGCGGCTCATCACGTGCATGCGACCCATCCCGGAGGAGGTCAGGAAGCAGAACATCGCCGCTTTGACCTTGATCCCGCGGGAACCAAGGCGGGCACGGGAGATGCCAGCCGTAATCAAATGCCTGGAGCTCCGGAGCAGCCTAAGGGCGCATTCCAGAGTAACGCCAAGAAGTGGAAGATGACTTCCCAGAAAGGCGGTCAGGGTCCTTCCGGACGAAACCAGACCGGAGGCATCAAAGAATTATCCAAATCGGAAATGCAAAAGAAGGCCATCCATCACCGAAAGGCCAATATTGCGGATTTTCTGAAACGATAAGGAGAGAAACAGCGTAAATGCTGACCATCAAGGCACCCATCGAAACTGCATACCGAAATGACCTGACGGCTTCCGGGGATGCCTTTTGCGAGAAGATCCGGGGAAATTACCTGCAGCTGGGACATTATGTGGATGACGCGGATCTGATGCATTTGGTGACCCAGCCTCCTCAGGTGTTTTTAATGAACGGCGGGATGACCAGTTTTACGGATAACACTTCGGTGGAGAACACCCAGATCCGGAAGGTGGAGGTGATCAACAACCTGGTGAACCGGATCCTTGTTTCGGCGGATGCTTCCCTCTCTTATCAGGATAAGGTGTACATCACCAATGTGCTTCATCAACTGGGGATCCGGGATGAGCGGAAGTTCATGAACGAAGTGTACCGGCTGACAAAACAGACCAGGGAGCAGAATGAGACCATCAACCTATACTGGGATAACCTGACGGAGATCCGCAGTCTTGTGGAGGAGTACGCAGAGGAGACGCAGGTGCAGGTCCGCAGTGATAAAGAGATCTTTGACCAGGAAGTGCTGCATCTCCATGAAGAGGTAAACCGCAGGCTCCAAACCGCTTCCATTTACCAGATCCTCCGGAATTTTTACGAAAGCAGAGAGGGCGAAAAGACCGTTACCAATGCGGAATACCGGATCACCGAGCAGGGAAGGGTGGCAAAAGAGATCCTTCTGACCAAGCTTCGGGAAACAGTCCGGGGAGAAGCATCCCCCCTGGTGTATCGCCACGAGAACATTTATGAAGGGGATGAAAACCGCATCGAGGCCGTAACGCTGCAGGAAGTCAATGAGCGGCTTACCTCCGCGGTCCTGTTAAACCTGGTGGACAATCTGTACGAGAACACCTACGAACGCTTAGATCACAAGGTGGAAAACTGGATCTCCGCGGAGGATACCTTCTATGGCGCCGCGGAAAACACTCTGTACCGTATTGAACAAAATACCGCGTATCTCCAGTATCTTCACAACGAGTACTTAAAGAACGAAGAAAACATGGATCTCTACGCTTCGGAAACAGAGATGATCACAAATCTCTTAAATCTGTATGAGAGCATGGATCTTCGGCTTCAGCAATCCCTTGGCGGAAACGCCTATGAGAACGAGATTTCCGAAACGCGGGAATACGGAGGAGATACCTACTTTGAGGGCGACCGGGAATACACCTCCGCACAGATCACTTATGCGCAAACACAAGGCGATGAGATCACGGAGGAGACCACAAACCGGATCACGGATCAGCTGACGGAGAAGGTGTATCAGACCTATCAGCAGAACATCGCCCGAAATCAGAAATACATGCAGAACTTAAAACAGATCCTGCAGGAACACCCGGAGGGGCGGGAAGAACGGACAGGGGCGGAACGCACCATGGCGGAAAGCAGACTTGCCCTGGAACATCCGGAAGAGTTCCTTTCACGGTTTGAGGACCGGGAAGCCCGGGAAGCCAAGCGGATCGAAACCGTCCGCACGGAGACGGAAAAGCTTCTTACTCCGGAACAGCAGCTGGCCCACAAACTGATCCGGGAATACCTGATCACCCCGCAGAATTTCTACCATTCGGAGATGATCTCCAAAGACAATCTGGGGATCCTGCTGCTGGATATCCATCAGGCGGAGCGGGAAGAATTGGGGTTATCCGGAACGTCGGAAGAAAAGGCCGCCGAAACCGGAGAGAAACCTTCCGGGGCGGAGAAACCAAAGCCGGAAAGCCTGCAATCGCAAAGGGCGGCAGAGGTCGGCAGGGGAAATGCATTTGACTTCGGCGTAGCAGGCCGGTTTGAGCCGGCATCCCCCGAATACAGGGAAACCATCCTGCAAAACCTGTTTCCCGTGTTCCGGACGGAGCGGATCCATCTGCCGGATGCGAAGATCACGGTGGAAGAGATCGCGGGAGAAGTAAAAAAACAGGCAGGCAGGATCTTTGCCAGAGAAGCCGGAGAAGAAGGGGAAGCCCTTCAGGACAACCTGGAGACCGTGATCGAGCGGGGAACCGCAGTGACCAGAGAGTTTTCGTCTGTGCTGGAACATACGGAGACAGAGATGGAAAGCAGTCTGGTCCACAGACGGCAGCAGGAGATCGTGAACAACATTACCGACCGGGTGATCTACCGCTGGCTGGAAAAACAGATCTATCAGCCGGAGGCGGGAGAAACCTTTGAAAACACAAAGGTCTCCATGGTGCATCGGAGCAAGGAGATGACGGTGGATGAAGACGTTATCGAGGAACTCCGGCAGGAAATGCAGCGGCTGGAAGAAACCAACCGTACCACGGTACAGAAAATTGAGAACCGCGAAACCAAAGAGACCACGGTGATCAACAACATCACCCATGAGACCGTGGAAGACAATACGGAACAGATCCGAAACATCGTCAATAAATCCGTGAGACAACAGCTGGATGCAATTACCGAGCGGGTCTACGGCCGGATCGAAAAGCAATTAAGGAACGAGCAGCGAAGAAGAGGACTGTAATCTATGGGCGTAGGAGAAGACATTGCCATTACTTCGGCGGCAGCCGGTCTTGCGGCAGGTGCGAAGGCATTAGAACTGTTATCCACCAGAGCAACGCTGTATGTGCGTATGTGGGGTGTTGATAACGACACCAGCGGTGCGTCCACCAATGAAGACGTCTCTGCTTTAAAACAGCTTATTGCAACCAGGAGTAAAGCCTCCAGAGGTTTATCCGGAAGAGCCGGACAGGTGGTGAACCAGGTCAGCATGACCCTGAGCAGCACCAAGAAAAAAGCACAGAAGGTACAGGCGGCCATGGATATGGTGTCTTCCGGATTTATCCCTTTTGATGTGCAGTATAACCCGGCCAGCATCCGGATGCAGACTCAGGGCGGTACCATCAAGAAGTACACCGCCATGGGCGAAGCCACCAGCAACGCCTTCCATTCCGTGGACAAGGCTTCGGCCACGACCCTTTCCGTGCAGCTCATCTTTGAAGATATCAACAACACGGATGCCTTCGCGGCAACCATGCTGGCAGAGCCCAATGCCAATGCCAGTCAGATCGCGGATATCGGAACTGCGGCGGTGGTGAAAGCCTTCGGAGGATATTCCGTCCGCCGGAAAGTGGAAGGGATGATCTCCCTCCTTTTGATGGAGCGCACCAGACAGGTGATCTTCGTGTGGAACGACATGTTCTTCCACGGAAAAGTCATCGGCGTGAACGCGGTGTACACTATGTTCAATCCCAGCGGAAATCCCATCAAGGCTACGGTGGATATGCAGATCCGTCAGACCAACTCCAATGCATCCTTCAAGTCCGACAAACAGTATTGGGTGGATGCGCTGGACAAGGGCTTCAGCGGTTCCCTGTTTTGATCTTTTGTAAACAAGTGTAACGGAGAAAACGTATGGCAAGTGCATCGGAAATGTTCGGATCAGGCGCACAGGTGGCCGGCGGTCTTGCGGCAGCAGCGGCGGCGGAACTGACCGTAAAGGGGATCAAGGCGCTTTCCGGACAGAGCAAAAAAGCTTTCATCAGCATCCGGGATGACCGGGATTACGAAAATGCAGCACTGAAGATCAAGGAAATGGATGAGCTGAAATCGGCCAATCCCGCCCTTGGGGGCTTAGGGGATGTGGCCGCGCTGGAAAGCGTGACAAGCGGTGTGGTGGATGCGACGGCAAAAGCTGCCAAGGCAGCAGGACTGCATATCTCCACCGGGGGTTACACCCGTTCCATCGAGGTACAGTTCAATCCTTCCACCATTCAGATCTCCGGATTTGCGGGGGATGAAGACGTATCCATCTCCGAATTTGCCCAGGGTGGAAACGGCAGCATCCGAAGCGGTTCCGTGGGAGCTCAGGTGGAGATGACGGTGAAGCTGATCTTTGATCACACCTCCAATACCGCGGCATTCCAGCAGGATCTGATGAACCTCATGAATGCCAATGCGCTGATGAGCGCAGCCGGCAGCAAGTTAAAAGACATGATCACCGGAAAAGTCAGAGAGTCCGTGCAGATCAGCACGGAGGCATTTATCGCCGCTCTTCGAAACGATAAGACCAGAGCCATCTGTTTTGAATGGGGGGACATGAAGTACGAAGGGATGCTCCGTCAGGTGTATTCCAATTACACCATGTTCGACATGAACGGAAACCCCATCCGTGCGGAGGTGACCTTAAACCTGTATCTGGTGGAAAGTACGGAATCCATCCTGAAGGATTACTCCAACGGCTACTGGTTCGCCGCCTACAAAGAGTGCTTCATCAAGGGCAATCCCGTAGCGGAACTTGCATTAAAGAACGCTGATATGGATGCGGATTAAAGGATGAATTTGCATGGATTATAAGAGTTTACGAAATGATTACGGTTTTTTCCGGTATCCCCTGATCGAGATCCAGATCAATGAGGTTTCTCTCACCGCCGGAACAGACCGGAAATACAATATCGGCGTATCCGATGTGACGGTGGACTTAACCGCAGGCTACGAAGCATCTCAGGCGGTGTTCAACCTCTATAGTGTGTACGATTACCAGAAAGCCGAATTCTATACCGACCGGATCAAGAACTTTATCCTTCTTGGTTCTCCCGTGAAGATCATGATGGGATATCAGGCCAAGGTCACGGAAGTGTTCTGCGGCGTGATCACCAAGGTGACCTTCCGGGTGGAAGAAGGGGACATGGCGGCGGTTCAGGTAACGGCCATGGACATGAAGGCCATCATGATGGCCAACCGGTATAACAAAAAGCTCCGGGCAAGCATCTATTCCGAGGCGGTCAAGGAGATTCTGGATCAGAGTATCTACAAGTCCTGGAAAGACACGCCCGCCATCGAAGACATCAAGATCTCCGATACCCCGGATGGGCCGGCTACGCCCACCGGCGGCGGAGCATCCAAGGAAAACAACACGGACCGCACCATCGAAATGGTAGGAGAGAGCGACTACGAATTCGTGGTCAAAGTAGCCAAGAAATTCAATTATGAATTCTTTGTCCTTGGAGGCATCGTCTATTTCCGAAAGGCAAAAAGTGACGTGACCAAGCAGATCGAGATCACGCCGGGTGCAAGGATCATCAGTCTTTCCGTGGAATATGACATGACCGGTCTGGTGGAAGAGATCGAAGTACGGGGCCTTGATGTGAACAAAGGAAAGACCGTCAATTCCAAGGTGAAAAACAGCAATAAACTGTCCATGGGAAATAAGGCAAAATCCCTGATCACCGGATCCAAATTCGTGTACGTGGATCCCACGGTCTCCGCTACGGCGGATGCGGATTACCGGGCAAAGTACCTGTTTGAAAATATGAGTTACCGCTACGGCAGCCTGGAAATGACCATGGTGGGACTGCCCGACATCATCCCCGGCAGATACATTACGATCTCCGAATTAGGAGATGCGGTATCCAACGATTTCTACGTACAGAGCGTACGACATACCATGAGCAGGGACGGTGAATTCTTGACCCGCATTATTGGCAAGACCGATAAACAGAGTTCCGGAGGCTTGATCTGATGGCAATTTTTGACATTTTTGAAGAAGTAAGCGAAAAGTCGGTCCTTAAGACCGATACCGGGGACAGCCGGATCTTCGGCGTTGTTGTGGGAGAAGTGATGAAGAACTACAGCGACGACTATCCCGGCAGGGTCTGTGTCAAGATCTATACCCGGGACGAGGATGCCAATGTCCTGCAATGGGCCCGGGTGGCCATGCTCTCCGGGGGCTCAGAATGGGGACATTACTTCCAGCCGGAGATCGGAGATCAGGTGCTGGTGGCATTTGAAGAGGGGATCATCGACCGGCCCTATGTCATCGGCTGCATCCAGAAAACCACCGACAAGTTCTTAAAAAAATCCGTGGATGAAAAAAACACCCATAAGCGCATTGTGACGAGGCACGGCAGTTCCATTGAATTTGAGGACATGCCGGACGATAACGGAGGCTTAGGGGACGGCACCAAGGACAAGATCAGGATCTACACGCCGGATGAAGCCCACGCCATCACATTGGACAACGAGAAAAAACTCATCGAGATCCAGGACAAAGAAAAAAACGCCCAGATCCAGATGAAAACGGAAAACGGGGACATCACCATCAAGGCCGCAAGAAAGATCACCATCAAAGCCGGGGATAACATCACCGTGGTGTTAAACGGCTCTTCCGACAGCGGCAAGATCACCGTAAACTGTGCGGATCTTACCATTTCCTCCACCGGCAAGATCGAAGCATCTGCCACAGCGAAGATGGCTCTTTCGGGAGCATCTTTCTCCGCGGAGGCCCAGGGCCTTATGAAACTTTCCGCCAACGGCGCAAACCAGATCGAGGGAACGCCCATTAAGATCGGATAACAGCGAGGTAAAGGATGGAATACGATAAATCATTTTTGGGAACGGGCATGAAGTTCCCGCCCCAGATCAATCCCGCCACGGGACGCTTTGTCACCGTGTCCGAAGAAGAAAGTGTAAAGGAATCCATTTATCTGATCCTGATGACCCAGGTCTCCGAGCGGCCGCTGCGGCCCGGGTTCGGATCCAATATCATGTCCTACACCTTTATGGATCAGAACCTGTCACGGATCAATATCGTTACCCGCACCATCAGGGATCAGATCGCCAATCAGGAGCCCCGGGTTTCGGATATCCAGGTGGGGGTGGAAGCAGGGGCACAAAGCGGTGTTCTTTTGTTCAACATCAGTTACACGGTGATCAGCTCCAACACCAACGATAATTTTGTATTTCCATTTTACCTGAACGCGGCCGCAGAGCCGGAAGAAGAAGGAGAACCGGAAAGCTATGAGCCGGAACAGATCGAAGAGATTACTGATTGACACAAGGACCGCTGCGGACATCGAAGAGCAGATCGCGGCGTTATCAAATGAATATGCTACCGGCTGGGTACCGGATCCGGAGAAACCGGATATCGGTACCGCCATCGCCAAACTTTATGCAAGATGCATGGAAGAAAACATCGGCAGGGTCAATGAAGTTCTGGAACGGTATCACACGGAATTCGTGAACATGCTGGACATTTCCCTGCTTCCCGCAAAGCCGGCTTCTTCCGTTGTGGTTCTGGAACTGTTATCGGATGCCATTGCGGGCAGTGCGGTTCCCAAGGGCACGAAGTTTGTGGCAGAGGGAGAGACTCCATATATTTTTGAAACGGATCATTCCCTTTATGTTTCTTCCAGCCGGGTTGTCACCGTCTTTTCCACGGACGGAGAGAAGGGCTGTGTGGTTCCTCTGCTGGGAACATTTACCAGGCCGCCGTTTCCGGGAAGCGATCCGGAAGAGGTGTATTTGGAGGAACTGAGAGCTCCGTTTTTGCTGTTCGGAGAACGGGAGGGGTATGAGCGGAACGCCCTGGTGTTCTATCATCCCACGGTATTTGATGCCGGGACGGAAGATATTTTTGTCCGGGTGGAAGGAAACCGGGATCTGACCGCGGGGATCAGGAGAGGTGATTACCGGTTTTATTACCTGAGCGAAGATCAGGAGATGAAACCCGTGGACAGTGTGCGGTTTTCCGAAGAAAAGGATGCTTTTATCCTGAACAAGACAGAGGAAGAACCCTTTGATACATTGATCCTGCAGGCACAGGAGCCACAGGCTGCAGTAAAAAAAGTGGAGCGGATCTCTTTTTCCGCTATGGGGAAACCCGCCGCATTCGACAACGTAAACACCGGGGCCAACGATCTCGACACCGGGCGGTTTTTGCCCTTTACGGATACCTTGTCCCTGTATGCAGAGTGTTACCTGTGTGCGGATCGGTATTTTTCCAAGGCGGGATCCCGGATCACCGTGGAATTCGAAGTGTTCTTCGAGGAACACCGGATCACCTTAAATCCCCTGGAAGAAAGCGGACAGTTAAAGATCATCAAACGGAAACAGACCTCCGTGAAAAATGAGGTCTATGCGGACTGTTATGCCCAGGAGATCGCCATTGAGTATTACAACGGAACGGGCTGGAAAAAACTGCCCCTGACCACGGATCATCGGAATCTGTTTGAAGAAACCATAGTAAAGCGGGTAACGCTGGAATTCATCTGTCCCGATGACTGGGAGGAAGTGTCCGCCGGTTCTTACACAGGAAGAGCCATGCGCTTCCAGCTCTTAAAGTCCGACAACTGTTATGTGCGTCCCGCGATCCATCATTATCCCATTATTCGGAACGCGAAGGTGTCCTACAGCTACGAAGACCGGTATGTGGATCCCCGGAAGATGCTCTGCTACTGCGGGACTCATGTGAAGGATCTTACGGGAAGCATCGGGTCGCCTCAGGGATACGTGGCTTTCCAGAAAAACGAATACGAAGAGGATGCACTTTACATCGGACTGTCCAAAAAGATCGAGAACGGTCCGGCTTCCATCCTGTTTCGAATGGAAGAAGGCGTCCGGTTCTCGGGCCTGAAATGCCGGTTTGAATACTACGGGTACGACGGCTGGCGTCAGATGAAGGTACTTGATTACACCCAGGACTTTACCCGTTCCGGCGTTGTCATGTTCATGCCTCCCGCAGATATGAAAAAGACGGTCTTAGAGGACAATGACCGGTATTACATCCGGATCCTGAGACTGAAAAAGGAACACGAAAAAGAGGATGAAAAAAGTCTCCCCAGGATCTGCGACATCCGGTTGAACGCTGTGTCCGTGTCCAATATCGAGACCGGAGATACCGTTCCCGTGTACATCGATGAAGCGGTATCCGACATGCACTTTACCCTGGGAGCGGAAAACGTGCTGGATGCGGATGTCTGGGTCAATGAGTCCGGCAGATACTCCAGAGAGACCATGCTCCGTATGAATGCGGAGGATCCGGACAATACGGAGATCACCTTCGACAGCCAGGGGCAGGTCAGCAGTTTCTTTGTACGGTATCACGAGACAAGCCGGTTTGAGACCTCGGAAGATCCCAGAGTATACATGCTGGATCGGTTGAAGAACGAACTGATCTTCGGAGACGGCATCAAAACCTACATCCCCAGAGTGCTGGATGATGTGGCGCTGCGGTTTTCCGTCAGATGCTGCAACGGGCAGGCCGGAAACATTCCGGCAGACACCATCACCGAGCCTCTTGCAAGCCTTGATTTCATCGGCTCGGTGACCAATCCGGAAAAGGCATACGGCGGCAGCAACATAGAGACGCTGGAGAACGCTCTGGAGAGAGGAGCCGGTATTCTTTCCTCCAGGAACCGCCTGGTATCCGCAGAGGATTATTGCAGGGCCATCCTGTCTTATTCCGACACCATCGATCAGGTTTCCTGTATGGTGGGAACCACCGTGGAGGGGATCGAAGATCCCGCCCAGATCAGTTTCATCCTGTTGATGAAGCAGTTCCGGGACGGCTCTTATGCGTTCCACCGGGTGGCAGGGGGCTTAAAAGAAGAACTGATGCACCATGCGGAACTCACGGTATCACCGGATAAGCTCCATATCGTGGAACCCGTGTACGTGAGCATATCCGTCAGCGTCTGGGCCTCTGTTGTGTCCATGGATGACAGTTTTGAGATCCAGAACCTGTTAAAAGACTGTCTGGAAGAATACTTGGATCCCGTGGGATATGAAGAGGGCAGGGGATGGAAGATCGGCACGGTACCGAAAAAACCCCAGATCCTCATGCGGTTAAACGTACTAAAGAGCAGAGCCATCGTCAAAAAATCCGTGATGATCGCTCATTATACCGATGCATCGGGAGAGCATGAAACGGATCTGGCGGATCTTACCGTGACGCCGTTCATGGTGCCCAAAAGCGGAGAACATACGGTACACATCATTTACTGATCGGAGACATAAAAAGTGCTTACCTATCTGGAAAATGACAGAAAAACATTTGAAGAGCGAATGGCGGAAGCCATAGCGGATATCCCGCTTTATACCTCGGAATGGACCAATTTCAATCCTTCCGATCCGGGGATCACCATTTTGGAGACCCTCCTTGGATTTGGAACCCTGCAGCAGGATTCTATGGATGAAATTCCCTTCCGGGTAAAGCAGAATCTCCTGAAGATGGTGGGGTTTTCCATTGCCAAAGGAAAGACCGCAAGACTCCTTCTGTCCGCAGATCATGTGCCGGCCGGTCAGATCCTGATCCCCGCAAACCATAAATTCCGTCTGGGAGATCTGATCTTTGAGACCAATCGTCCCATTCTGCTGGAAGACAGACGCCTTCTTGGGATCTACGGGAAAAAGGGGAGCGATGACAGCAACTACGAGGACTTTGCTTTTCTGACGGACAGGGAGACTTCCGTTCCGGCTCTGATCTTCGGAGAGAGACCTGCACAGGGAGATGCTCTTTATCTGATCTCCAACTCTCTGCCGGAAAAAGGCAAGGAAATGACCTTCTTCTTTAACCTGAAAGAGCGGTATAACCGGAATCCCATCGATAAGCGGACCGACAAGCTGTTTGCGGATATTGTGTGGGAGTGCTACACAGACCGGGGGTTTGTGAAGATGGATGCCAGGGACAACACCTGCGCGTTCCTCACCAGCGGAGAAGTACGGCTTTGGATGCCTGAGGCGGAGGCAGCGGTGTTTACGGATGCCCCCGTGGACGGCTATTGCATCCGCGCCCGTCTTGTGCACAGCGAATACGATGTACGGCCCAAAGTGACGGCGGTGGAGGCGTTCCTCTTCGAAGTATGGCAGAAGAACACCATCTGCGAATGCCACAGCGAAAACCATGCCGGCGAGATCGAGATCTTCAGCGAGATGGCGGAAGAAGCCTACATTGATGTATTCGCCAAGGAAGGAAAGGGCGAGTCCTACCGGAAATACCAGTATTCCGGTGACCCTTCGGAAACCGGCAGGTATTACACTTCGGAGAAACTGGGATATGGACGGTACCGGTTTAAGTTTGACCGGGCAAAACGCCTCTACGGCCCGGAAAAAGCCAGAGACTGCGTACGCATTGTGATCTACACGGAAGGTGTGATGAGGCAGTATGCCCTGGGGAGAGTCCTGGGCTACGACAATCAGGAGATCAGCCTCCCCTATCATCATATCGTGGCATCCTCGTTCTGTGTCATCGCCAGACGCACCAATGAAAAGGGAGAGTACCTGTATGATTTTGTAAGGCCCGAGAAAAACGGAGCCATGGACCTGTATTATCACCTTCTGGAAAACGAAGGCAAGATCGTGATCGAAGATGCGGGACGGTTTATCGGAGCAGACCTTTTTCTGGCAGCCGTTGCAACGACCGACGGACCGGAGGGAAATATCCGGGGCGGGAACCGCCTGATCTCCGACTCCGCGGGAGGCTTTATCGATCCCGATATCGTGTTTTACAATCCGGGAGCCGGCACCGGCGGGGCTTTCAGAGAACGTCTTGAATCCGTTCGGAAACGGTTCGTGGAAGACATGGAGATGCCCTATACGGCAGTGACGAAAGAAGACTATGAGCGGGTGGTGAGGACCACACCGGGACTTTGTATCCACAAGGCCTGCGCGGAAATGGACGAGAGCAGGAATCTGGTGAAGATCGCGGTAAAACAGGGAACGGATGAGGATTTCCCCAGGCTTTCCGACATGTATCAGCGGATCATCCGGGAGAGACTGGAGGAAAGAAGACTTCTGACCACGCGGGTGGAACTGGTACAGCCTCTGTATATGCCGGTAAATGTTTCCGCCACCGTTTATGTGAAGATGCATTTTGAAAATGCGGCGGCGCGGATCGAAGAAGTGATCCGGGAGAAAGTGGACTACCTGAATTCTTCCAAAAACTTCGGGGATCCCCTGAAATTCGATGAAGTATTCCATGCCATTGAAATGCTTGACTGCGTGGAATATGTGTATGATCTTTCCCTGCGTCCCAAGTCCTTTTCGGGGGCGAGGATGCAGGATGCGGATGTCATTCCCGCAGGCAACTGCCTGCTGTATCCCGGAGAGATCCGGGTGGAAACGGTAACCTTTGAGGGAGAATAAAGATTTATGGCAAGGATCAATTATTCCATCAGGAAAAACCGGCTGGAACGGTCCTTTCTCTCCGGCATGGAGATCGACGAAGAAAACGGCGGTCTGATGTTTGACGGAGGGACAGGGATCCACAGAGTATATCTGGACGTGATCGATTCCGCCACGGAAGATGCTACCTGGGGAAGGTTTTCCTTCAGCGCCGGGCTGCAGGAGAACATGGCACTGTATGTTTATGCCTTTGCTTCCAACCAGGACACCTGGTATGAGGACAACGGAACCGTGTTTTCCATCCAGGACATGCTGTTTTCGGACGAGGTTCCCGATGAAGACAAAAAACGGGTCTTTTCCGGGGACAATGCCCTTCGGTTCGTGGGAAAACAGGATATGCTCCTTTACGGTATCACCGGCAGGTTTCTGTATCTGGCCATTGAAGTTTTAGGATCCGGGGACGGCTTTCTTGACCATTTGAAGGTGGACAGGAAAGGAGATCAGTTCATGGATGCGTTCCCGGCTGTCTACCGGGAAAACAACAGCTTTTTCCACCGGTTTTTGTCCGTATTTTCAAGCATCTACAACGACCTCGACCACGAGATCGAAAGGCTCCCGGACCTGCTGGATGCGGAGAAATGTCCCAGAGAGTGCCTGAAAGTGTACGCCGGATGGCTGGGGATCAACTTATCCGGAGACTTTCTTACGGAAGAAGCGGAGCGGACCTTTGTGAAGGAAGCCTATGAATTAAACCGCAGAAAGGGCACCAAAGGGTGCCTCCTCAGGGTACTGGAGATCGTGCTGGGAGAAACTCCCGTGATCCTGGAGAACAATACCGTCAGATCCTACCTGGAGAAAGGGGAAATGCAGGGTGCGGAAGGGATGACCGGAGGGGTATACGATGTGAACATCCTGATCCGGACGCCCCTCTCGGAAACGGACAAACAGCAGCTGATGTTCCTTTTGAATCAGTTCAAGCCGATCCGTACGAATCTGCACCTGGTACAGCTCAAAGAGACTTCCGTTCTGGATGACGAAGTATACCTTGACATGAATGCAGTCATCGCAGGAGAGACAGTTGGCGTATTAGATGATAATATGGTAATTGCAGAGGATGTTATCCTCGATGATTAAATTTGGAAACGGAGAACATTAGGCATGACGATCACAGAAGTGAAAGGAGAATCAAGGCTCCAGCTGATTGTGGAGGGGCAAGTGGACACCATTACCGCTCCGGAGCTGCAGCAGAGGATCCTGACTTCATTTCAGAAAACAAAAGAGGTGGTAGTGGACCTTGGCAAGGTGGGCTACATGTCATCTTCGGGCCTCAGAGCCCTTCTGCTCGGCCAAAAGACGGCACAGAGCAAGGGGGGTAAGATGGTTCTGATCAATGTACAGCAATCGGTGCTGCAGATCTTCCAGATGTCGGGATTTACCAAGATCCTGAACATCGAGTAGAGGGGCAGCAGGCACGAAGGAGAAGGTGGGGATGAAAGAATTAAAGCTCATGGCCAGCGACGATACCCTGTATACCGTGCTGGATAATCTGGAAGAATACCTGCGGGAAAAAAACTGTCCGCAGGCCATGATCACTTCCATGCTGATCGCTACGGAAGAGATCTACGTGAACATCGCACATTACGCCTACGGCGGGAAAGAAGGAGAAGCCCAGGTGGCCATGGAGGTCACTTCGGATCCGAAGAAACTGCGGCTTGTCTTTCGGGATCGGGGGACCCCGTATAATCCGCTGGAAAAAGAAGATCCGGACATTTCCCTTCCGGCAGAGGAACGTCCCATCGGAGGACTGGGGATCTTTATGGTAAAGGAGATCATGGATTCCGTGGAATATGAATTTAAGGATGGTCAGAATATCCTGACCATGGAAAAGATGATCCCATGATCGAATTTCAACATGTTGCAAAAAACTATGATGATATCAAAGTATTTGAGGATTTTTCCCTGACGGTGGAGCAGGGGGATCTGACGGTGATCACCGGGAAAAGCGGCAGCGGAAAGACAACGCTGATCCGGATGCTCCTTTTGGAGGAGGCTCCGAGCGGAGGAAAGATCTACGTAAACGAGAGGGATCTTTCGCGGATTTCCCGGGAGAAGATCCCGTTTTACAGACGAAAGATCGGAGTGATCTTTCAGGACTTCCGGTTAATTCAGGAACAGACCGTAAAAGAAAACATTGCCATGGCCATGCTGGTGGCGGGGATGCCTGTTTCCGACACCAAGATCCATCATGTGGCAAAACTCCTGGGGATCGTGGATCTTCTAAAAAGATACCCCCGGGAGATCTCCGGGGGTCAACAACAGAAAGTATGTCTGGCACGGGCCATCATCAACGATCCGTTAGTGCTTCTTGCGGATGAGCCCACTGCCAATTTAGACCCCGGCTACAGCACGGGGATGAAGGAACTGTTTGAATTGATCCATGAGCAGGGGACCACCATGGTGGTTGCCACCCACGATCCCATTCTGGAAGGATGCAGGGGAGCCCGGATCATTTCGCTGGATGAGCGCCCAGGCAACGTTTTTTAAGTGGTGGGCAGCTGGATGTAAATGCCCATTCCCTTTCCGGTATTGCTCTTTGCGTAGATGGTACCGCCGTAATACTGGACAATGGCCTTTGCCTGATAGAGACCCAGGCCGTTACCGCTGATGCGGTTGGAACCCTGGTAATTGAGTTCGAAAATGTGCTTCGTCTCATCTTCCGGCAGTCCTTCGCCGGTATCCTTGCAAACAACGAAGATCTCATCCGCCACATTGGAGATGGTGATGATGAGAGATCCGTGACGATTCATATATTTGATGGAGTTATCAACAATATTGCGGAACAGGATCCGCAGCATATTCTGATCGGCTTTGACAAGCAGCGAATCATCCGCGGAAGAAACGGAAATGGAAAGACCGGCTTTGGCCGCATCATCAAAGAATTCTCTGGAAACGCTCTTTGCTACTTCGATGATGTTTACGGTAGTGCTTTCCGCGGGAGCCTGTAAAAACGGAGGAAGGATGGAGGAAGCGGCATCGTCCGCCGAAGCGGTGGCAGCCTGTCTGTTTCCCACAAGTTCCTGATCCAGCGCATCGATCTTTTCGTTTAAGGTTTCGATCTCCTGCTGAAGGGAACTTACCGTATCGTTTGCTTCCGTGAGCTGCTCCTCTTTTTCCTGAAGTTTAGACTTTAAACGGTCGGTTTCCTCTTTCCATTCGCTTTTGATGTTGACGATGCGGTCACTCATCTCATCCAGTTCTTCCGTGTTTTCCACGGGAGACGAGTAACAAAAGAGTGCGAACAGCATCAGAAAGATACTGTGGAGGATAAAGCAGATGAGAAAGATCCAGGAGTCCATTCGTAAGAAGGAATAAAGAGTTAACGCAAAACAGATCCCGGAACAGAACAGGGTGATGAGTTGCTTACTGCTAAGTGGTGTGCCTTTCGCTGTGTTTTCCTGCATGTGATTTGCTCCTTTTTACACGTGTTGGCTGAAGTCTACAACCAATTTTCATGATAAAGCAATCCGCGGGGCATGACAAGGAGAGAATGCGGATTTACGAACACAAGAGAATCGGGAGATCACAAAGATGCGTCTGACGGACCGGATGATCGAGAGTACCAAAGAACTGAATAAGCAGTTAAAGAAGCAGAACGACATCCAGCAGGATATGGATGAGGACGAGACGGGGATGGCATATGCACCCCGGGAGATCAGACCTTTCCTCAACGAAGAAAAGGGCGTGTTCGACACCGGCATCATGGGAGAAGGGATCAATACCGCAAAAAGCGTATTCGACCGGACGGCCGTATTTCATGTAAAAGACGGAAATGAATGAGGATTTTCTTTAGGTAAGGGGGAACCGAAAGGTGCCAAAGAAAAATAAGACGGATGAGATGTTGACAATAAACATGGAGGCGTTTACAGGCTATGACGAATACATGAAATATGTATTCGACTGTGTGAACCGCAGCCTGTATGCCTATCTGGAACAGATGAAGACCACCTTCTCCAACGGACAGGGCGGTTTTAAAAATGTGCTGTATCCCGACCTGGAGATTGCCAGCGATGCCGCCATGGATCATGTGCTGCGGTTTGAACGGGATCTGAAGGACAGGGGGGAAACGACCGCAGCGGAGACCGCGTCTTCTGAAGAGGAAGATGAGGAGGAAGAACTGGAAGCGGATCTGGCGGAACTTTTGGGCGCTTTCGGTGTCGATGAGGATTCGGAAGAAGAAAAAGAGGAGGATGTGCTTACCGCTGCAGCTGTCACCGGAGACGGACCGGATATGGCCGAGCGGATCCTGCAGGTCCAGGAGCGGGCGCGGCTTACTGCAGAAAAAGGGATTAATATGCCTTTTTACGATCTGTGCGTGAAGATGGGGTTCGATCCGTTTACCATTTTCTGTTTTGCCTGCGGTATCTTATCTTCCACCCAGACCGATTACGCCGGGATCTTCCAGATCGTGAACGAAAACGGCAATCTGCCGGCCCCCACCATCGAATCTGCGGGACGATTGTACTACGGGGAAAAGTACTCCATCACCGGTGCTTACGGCGATATGTCCGTATGCTTAGAGCAGCTCCTGCCGGTCCTTGATCTTAGGGTAGTACCTTCCATGCCGTTTTCCACCGCAGTTTCTCCGGATAAACGGATCATTGATTTCCTGTTCGGCAAAGATCCCATGAAGCTGGATGAGAACTACGACCGGTTTATCAAGATGCTGACAGGTCCTGAGGAACTGGATCCCATCCTGGCAAACGAAGGCCAGTTGGAGTCCATGAAGATCGCCTATAACGAAGGCTGTAAGATCTTCTCCTATTTCGGAGACGAGGGCTCGGGAAGAAAGTTCTTTATCAAGCATTTCTGCAGGGAAAAGAACATGCGGGCCATTTCCATGAACTGCAAAAAGCTGTTTATCTACGACTATTCTTTCGTGGAAAAAGCGCTCTGGGCCATCACCAGAGAATGTATCCTCACCAATGCCTGCTGCGTCCTCGACGAGCTGGAATTCAGGGAGGATGAAAAAGAAAAATTCTACGGATACATGGACCTTGCGTTCTCCAAATTAAACGCCAAGGGGATCCTGGTATTTTGTATTTCCAAACTGCAGTTGTCCATGCGGGAGATCACCAAGGACTTCTTTACGGAGCTGGAGATCCCCACGCCGACGAACTTAGAGCGCATCAAGTGCTGGGAGTTTTTCGCCAAGGATTACAAACTGGAAGAAAACGTGGACATGAAGGAAATGGCCACCAAATTCCTGTTTACCTGCGGTAAGATCAAGGGCGCATTAAAGAGTGCGAGAAACCTTGCGACCATGGACAAGGAGATCCTGATCTCCAGGGACAAGCTCTTTAAGGGGTGCTATGGGCAGATGAGTTCGGAACTGACCCAGAAGGACACCAAGATCAAAGCACACTTCGGTTTCTCAGATATCGTTATGAGCCCGGACCAGAGGGAGGCCATCGAGCGGGCCATCGCCCAGATGACCTATCGTCAGAACGTGTACGAAGGCTGGGATTACAACAAGAAGTATCCTTACGGCAGAGGACTGTCGGTGCTGTTGTTCGGTGCGCCCGGTACCGGTAAATCCATGTGCGCACAGGTTATTGCCCATGAGCTGAACCTGGAACTGTACCGCGTGGACTTATCCAAGGTCATCGATAAGTACGTGGGTGAAACCGAGAAGTCCATTTCCATGATCTTCCGGGAAGCAAAGAAGTGTAATGTGGTTTTGTTCTTCGATGAATGCGATACGCTGTTTGCAAAGCGTGCGGACGATGGCGGCTCCAACCAGGCTTCCGCCAACAACAAGACCGCACTTCTGTTACAGGAAGTGGAAGGTTACGACGGGGTATCCGTTCTGGCGACCAACTACAAGCACAATATCGACCCTGCATTCTTCAGACGTATGAAGTATATCGTGGAATTCAGGAAACCGGATGTACCTACCAGAGAGATGCTGTGGAAGACCACCATCCCGAAGAACACACCGCTTGCGGAGGATGTGGACATCCACTTCCTGGCGGAAAAGTACGAACTGGTGGGTGGTAACATCAAGAACTGTATCTTAAATGCCGCATTCCTGGCGGTTGCGGATACGGAATACGGAGACGGCAAGGTGCACATGAAGCATTATCTTCAGGCCGTGCAGTCCGAATTTGTGAAAGTGGGAGGCGTTCTGACCAGAGCCGATTTCGAGCCCTATGCGGACCTGATCTTCGGTGAGGAGGAACAGACTTTTTAGGTTTTTTGAATAAAGGGGGAACGGCGGCGTTATGAAAGAAAATGCCGGTGTATCTTATAATTCCATTTTTGAGGCATATTTTCCCGAGGGGGCGGATGGACCTGCAGAGGCATTTTCCGGTTCCTCGGCGGAGCGGGATCTGTATCTGCGCTTCCTGGATATGCTCCTTCTTCTTGCGGTGGACAGGAAGGATAACCACCCGCTGGAAGTCCTGGACCGGGTGGGCGTCCTGTTCTCCGATCAGGATCTGGCACTGTCGCTGGAACCCCATGAAAAGAAAGCTTTCCCTGAAAAAAACGGGATCCGCAGGATCCTGAACCATATTGTGGAACGGGGGCGGACGACTCTGGAAGCAGGGGGAGAAGCGCCTCTTACGGCATTATTTCTCTCGGGCTTTGTAAACCCGCCGGAAGCCCTGGCGGTCCTGATGGCGTTTGCCGGTGCAACAAGCCGGAAGTACGAGCGGATCTACGGCGTCCTGCAGGAAGAAAAGGATACGGGCAGAGGCGTAAGCGTAGGTCTTTGCCTGGACCTTGCATCCCTGTATCTGTCGGAAGAGGAAGCAGACCCCGCGATTTTGCTGGACGGAGATTCCTTTGCAAACCGGATCCTGTTTTCCCCGCCGCCCCCCTATGGAGCGATCTCGGAAATGGCCCGGGTCCTGAGCCTTCGGAAACCGGCTCTTTTGACGTTGATGGGAGAGTACGGGAAACTCGGGGATCTTCGATACTGCGCCACGGAGGAAACCCCGGCGGCAGGCAGCGTGGAATGTCATCCGGAACTGACAAAGGAACTGACGGAAGTGTATGCGGGTATGCGGGGCACCGGAGAAAACGGTGTCATCGAACTGGCAGGGGAAGAGGGAAGCGGAAGATGTTTCCTGATGCGCAGGCTTTCCGCCGTCACCGGAGAAACGGTCTTAAAGGTCAGCATGACCGCCCTCCTTTCCTTTGATCCCGCAAGACAGGAAGACATGATCCGGGATATCGTGTTAAAGGCGAGTCTGGAAAACGTTATTGTTTATCTCACGGCATTTCCGGAGACGGAAGAGGGAAAAGAAGGCCGGCACGACAAAGAGCGGATCCTGGGGATGCTGGGATCTTATCTGAAGATCCTCTTTACCGGCGTGAATTCGCCTCTTTCGGAGAACTTTTACCGATGCGGAAACGACGTGGACAGCGTCTATCGGATGAGCGTTCCCGATGCGGATCCGGGCATGCAGTACGCACTGTGGAAAGAAGCCGCGGATGCATATTCTGCGGAATTCTCCGGAGAGATCTCCCTGGAGGAAGTGGTTTCCAAGTACTCGTTAAATCCCGGCAGGATCTTTGAAGTCATGGAGAATATTGCCGCCGTCTCGGAAGTGACGGATGAGGGGCGACTGGTGATCCGAAAGGCCGTTTTGGAAGAACAGGTACGACGGATCTGTTCCGTGCAGTTCGGAGAACAGGCCAAGCGTCTGAAGAGCCCCTTTACCTGGGAAGACCTGGTGGTGGACGAGGCAGGAGAAAAACTCCTGAAAAGTGCATGCGACCGGGTGCGTTTCCGGACAAAGGTCAATGAAGAATACGGCTTTGGCAAAAAACTTCCCTACGGGCGGGGACTGGCCATTGTGCTCTATGGACCTCCCGGAACGGGGAAGACCATGGCAGCACAGGTCCTTGCCAGGGAACTGGGACTGGAGATCTATCGGATCGATCTTTCCCGGATCAGCAGCAAGTACATCGGAGAAACGGAAAAGAATCTGGGGGCGGTATTTGATGCCGCAAAGAACTCCAATGCCATCCTGTTTTTCGATGAAGCGGACTCTCTGTTTTCCAAACGGACGGAAGTAAACAGTTCCAATGACAAATACGCCAATGCGGAGACGGCTTATCTTCTCCAGAAGATCGAGGAATATTCAGGCGTTTCCATTCTGGCAACAAATAACATGCAGAATTTCGATGTGGCCTTTAAACGCCGCATGACCTATCTGATTCCCATCGGCATTCCCGATGAGGAAACCAGAAGAAAACTGTGGGAAAAGGCATTCCCGGAAAATGCACCCCTGGCGGAAGATGTGGACTTTACGGTTCTGGCAAAGGCAGTGGAATTATCCGGTGCGGCCATCAAGAATTCGGCCGTTGCGGCAGCTTATGCCGCAGCTGCGAAAAACGCCCGGATCACCCTGATGGATATCGCGGAAGCGGTGGACAGGGAATGCACAAAGACCGGTCGCATGGGGGTGAAAAACGACATCCTGCAGATGCAGTTTCAAAGCTGAGAATAAACCGAACTGAGGAGGAAAACAGTTATGGAAGCTTATACACCATTTTTTTACAGCACGGCACTTGCACTTTTGCCGCCGGTGGTGGCCATTGTGCTGGCCCTGATTTTTAAGGAAGTGTATTCCGCACTGATCGCCGGTGTGATCGTTGGAGCACTTCTTTACGCCAACGGAAATCCGCTCATGGCCTTTCAGACCATGCTCTTTAGCGAAAACGGAGGGCTGGTGGTCTCACTTTCCGATGAGTCCCACGTGTGCATCCTTATTTTCGTGGTGCTGTTGTGGACACTTGTTGCAGCCATGAACAAGTCCGGATCCGCTCAGGCTTTCGGTACCTGGGCCGGAAAACATATAAAGACCCGGGCAGGCGCCCAGATCGCTACCGTGATCATGGGACTCCTCATCTTCGTGGATGACGGATTTAACTGTCTCTCTGTCGGCTCCGTCATGCGTCCCGTGACCGATCGGCATAACATCAGCCGTGCAAAACTGGCGTATCTGATCGATTCCACCGCGGCTCCCATTTGTATCATCGCACCTATTTCCAGCTGGGCAGCAGCCGTTTCCTATTCCGTGCCAGAGAGCATGAACATCAACGGATTTGAGATGTTCATCCGGACGATCCCCTACAACATGTATGCCCTGGGGACCATTGTCATGATGTTTTTACTCATCGGGACAAAGACGGAGTTCGGCCCCATGAGAAAGCATGAAGAAAATGCCCTGAAAGGGGATCTGTTCACGGAAGGGGAAGTGCCCTATGAAGAAAACAAAGTGGACGGAAAATATGCGGGGAACGCAAAGGTTTCCAATCTGGTGATCCCCATTGCGCTGCTGATCATCTGCTGCCTGGTGGGTATGATGTACACCGGCGGTTTCTTTGAAGGGGCATCCGTCCGGGATTCCTTTGCGAATGCCAATTCCGCCATGGGCATGATGATGGGAAGCGCGGTAACACTGCTTCTGACCTTTATCCTTTATCTGGTGCGCCGGGTACTGACCTTCCGGGAATTTATGGATTGTCTTCCCCAGGGCTTTCGAAATGTGTGCGCTCCCATGCTGATCCTGATCCTTGCCTGGACGCTATCCGGAATGACGGGACTTCTTGGCGCGGATGTGTTTATCCATGATCTGGTGGGAGGTTTTGCAGCAGGCCTGCAGATGCTCCTTCCCATGATCATTTTTGTGATCTCCGTATTTCTTGCTTTTTCCACGGGAACCAGCTGGGGAACCTTTACCATTATGATCCCCATCGTTTGCGCCGTATTCCCGGACAGATACGAAATGCTGGTGATCTCCATTGCAGCCTGCCTGGCAGGTGCAGTGTGCGGTGATCACTGCAGTCCCATTTCCGATACCACCATCATGTCCGCGGCAGGTGCTCAGTGCAATCACGTAAACCACACCGCAACCCAGATCCCGTATGCCGTTACCACGGCAGCAGTTTCTGCTGTGGGTTACCTGGTGGCAGGTATCGTCGGGTATCTCACCGGAAACAGCGCAGCACTTGTGGCGCTGCCGGTAATGCTCCTTGTCCTTGTCGCAGTTGTGCTCTTTATCCGAAAGAAAGAAGGGGCGATCTCATGACGGACCGGGAAAGAATGATGGCAGGAGAATGGTATTCTCCCTATCATGTAGAGGGCCAGTCCTGGAGCGAGATCCAGGAGGCCTTAAAACGCTTTAATGAGTCGGAATTCTGGAAGGGACGGGAAGAACAAAAGCCCCTGATGAAGATTTTTCAGCACTGTGAAGAAGATCTGAAACTGACTCCGCCGTTTTTCTGTGACCGGGGAGACAAGATCTCCTTCGGAAAGCATTTTTATGCCAATGCGGGACTGATCATCCTGGACGACAACGAAGTAACCTTCGGGGACAATTGTTTTCTCGGCCCCCGGGTCAGCATTTTCGCCGGGGGGCATCCTCTCCTGGCGGAGGCCAGACGGCTGGATCTGGAGGTATCAAGCCCGGTACACATCGGAAATGATGTATGGATCGGCGGAAATACCGTGATCAATCCCGGAGTCACCATCGGGGACGATGTGGTCATCGGATCCGGTTCCGTGGTGACAAAAGATATACCCTCCCATACAGTGGCGGCCGGAAATCCCTGCCGGGTGATCCGCTTCATCACCGAGGAAGAACGGGAGCAGTGGAAAAAACAGCTGGAAGACTATTGTAACGATGAAGATACTTATCCGGCGAAGTAAGGGAGATACCTGCAGATGAGAAAAAAAATCCTGAAAACCATGATCTTGACCACGTTTTCCTCTTTGATGATCCTGGGGATCGCGGTATTTTGCCTGCTGATGTTCATGAAGAGCGGTCTGATCTCCCGCAGTGAAGAGGCGGGAAATGAGGCAAAGATCATGAGCGGAGAAGCCATGACGACCCAGACGGAAGCACTTCTTACGGAGATGAGTTCGGACCGGGCGAAATTAAACGATGCGGCATTTTCCAATCTGCGGGAAGCATGTGAAATGGCGGCATCTTCAACCGCACTTTTGTATGATCATCCGGAACGCTTCGGAACCTCTTCTCTGGAGCCTGCAAAAGAAACCCAGATCGGACAGAAGATCCCTATGGTGGCTTTCGCGGATGCGTCCGTAGCCGCCAATCCGGAAGTCCTGGAGGAACTGGGCCTTCTTGCCAATCTGCAAAATGAACTCTTAAGTCAGAACCGGCAGTACGATGACATCAATTCCGATTACGTTGCGACGGAATCCGGACTGTTCCTCACCGTGGAAGAAGTCACCCCTGCTCATATCGTCCCCGAAGGAGAACAGATCCTGTTTGATGCAAGGACGCGCCCCTGGTACGAGGATGCAAAGGAAGCGGGGGCAACTGTGTTTAC
>JAEEGL017240589.1_pt1 | contig 25619 bp, 19 predicted proteins | sample 9134231 | NCBI WGS metagenome assembly JAEEGL01 (sample SAMN16246548, study PRJNA631951) | gut metagenome | biome: gut microbiome; feature: rumen; material: fiber-attached | host: Bos | place: Iran: Karaj | collected 2018-10
ACCGCTGAGGTTTACGTTCTTACTAAGGACGAGGGTGGACGTCATACACCTTTCTTCACAAACTACAGACCTCAGTTCTACTTCAGAACAACTGACGTTACTGGTGTCTGCAATCTTCCTGATGGTGTTGAGATGTGCATGCCTGGTGACCACGTAACAATGTCAATCGAGCTGATTCATCCTATCGCTATGGAGCAGGGTCTTACATTCGCTATCCGTGAGGGCGGCAGAACTGTAGGATCAGGAAAGGTTGCTACAATCGTTGAGTAATTCTTAACGAGAGTTTGATCTAAGCGAATAAAGCATTTTATAAACAGCCACTGCAGGTTTTTTACTTGCAAGTGGCTGTTTTTTTATACTTATTTCAGAAACCGGAATGCCAATAAACGCGGACTTTGGGGCAATTAATATGATATTATATAAATGAGGTTCTATCGACTAATGGTTAAGAGGGATTACTATGAACCGTACAAATAATGAGAGATTCATCATTCTTCTTGTATCACTGGCCTGTATAGGTTTGACTATAGAGAGTGTTCTTGTGGGATGGGAGTTCTGGGTTCCGCCCCTGATCATCATAGGAGCAGCATCTCTCTGGGTTATGCACATTATGGGTAATCCAGAGTATAAGGTCCGTAAGGTGGCATATCTTTTGTATACTATGCTTGCGGTATTTTTTCACGGAGTACATGAGACTTCGTTCAATGACATTGCAATAGTAATGGTTCTTACTATGGTGGCATTTTCATTCATGGATAGTGAATACATGATGAATATGCTACTTTCTGAATATGTTCTTATTCTGATCATACAGCTCTATCTTGCCGGAAAAGGTAAAATGGTCTTTGATGTCATGGCTGTTTCAAGAGTTATCCTCCATGTGTTCATTGTTTGTATGGTATATTTTTCCTGCGTTAAGGCTATAAGAGATAGAGATGAGAGAAGTCAGTCCGAGGCAGAGAAAGAAGAGCGGATAGAGGCTGTAGATGCGGATATGGAGGATTTCCTGTCAAATATTTCTCATGAGCTTAGGACCCCTGTAAATGTAGTTCTGGGAATGTCGGAAATGCTTATTAAAAAGAAGGCAGGTGACGAGGCTTTTTCCATTAGGGATGCAGGAACCAGGCTTGCTTATCAGATTGAGGATATTCAGGATTATACCGAATGTAAGAGGGGTAAGATCATCCTGGAAGAAGATGACTATATGAGTATTTCCCTGATTAATGATGTGGTGACAGGGTTCAGGCTTTTGGAAAATGATAAAAAACTGGAGCTCATTGTGGATCTGGATCCAAAGGTTCCGGCAAAGATGAGGGGTGATGTCAAAAAGCTGCACAAGATCTTCCGTCATCTTCTTGAGAATGCCATTAAATTTACCCGTAAGGGCGGCATTTATCTGAGAATGTATTCGGAAAATACCGACTATGGCGTGAATCTATGCATTGAGATGACTGATACCGGAATAGGAATGGACACCAGTTCCATAGCATCGATTTCCGAAGGCTTGTATCAGGTAAATAAAAAGAGAAATAGAAGCTCAGGCGGAATTGGCCTTGGGCTGTTCATTGTATATGGTTTTGCTCACAGAATGGGAGGCTTTGTAAAGATAGAGAGCGAAAAAGGAAACGGGACAACGGTAAGAGTCACAATTCCTCAGAGAGTATCAGACAAGAGTCAGTGTCTTTCGCTTGAAAGAAATTGTTCCGAGGATCTTCTTTTCCATGTGCGTTCAGATAAATACAAAGTTCCGCGTGTCAGGGAGTTCTATCGCTCCATGGCCACAAATCTTGCTGTGGGTATCAATGTTCCTCTTTATCCGGCTGAGACAATAAAGGAAATAGAGAATCTTAGGAAAAAACTTGATGTCTCGTTTATCTTTATGGGGCAGGAGGAATATGAAGATAATCCTGAATACTTTGATGAGATGAGTAAGGGAGATATAGTTGTTGCAGTATCAGCTGCTCTGGGATTTAAACCGAATCCCGGAAGCAGTGTGCTTGTGATGCCTAAACCGCTATATGCCTATCCTGTTATCAGAGTTATAAATGAAGGTCACAATGCAGGAGATCTTACTTCAACCGGCCACACTGAAAGACCAACCTTTAAGAATATCAAAGCACTGGTTGTGGATGATGAACCAATGAATCTGGTTGTGGCGACTGGTCTTTTCAGAGAATACGAGATGCAGACAGATACTGCAGAAAGCGGAAAGGAATCAATTACCAAATTCAGGAATGGTGATTATGATGTGGTATTCATGGATCATATGATGCCTGAGATGGACGGTGTGGAGGCCATGAAGCTGATCAAAGCTGCTGCTAACGAGATGCATAAGAGTGTAATTATTATTGCACTTACTGCCAATGCGGTCTCAGGTGCAAGAGAAATGTTCATCAATGAGGGATTTGATGGATTTATAGCCAAACCTATCAATATCGCTGACTTTGAGAGAGTTATGCTCAGGGAGCTGACCAAATCCGGAAAGGGTGAGGGTGGCAAAGTTAAATGAAGAAAAACGGACTGATATTCAGCTTAATAAATGCAATAATGGATCCTGAGCGCGAGTTTGTTGAGAGGGTATATCTTGCGCTGTCGATGGTCTCTGAGCTGACAGTTTTTATTGCACTTATCGGAGATCTTGTTACAAAAGAGAATCCTTTGGAGATTGCCGTCATAGTCGGAATACTAATATTTGTTCCCACCCTTACACTTGTTTGTCTGCGCTTTGATAAGATCATGTTTGCCATTAAGGTCACGGTTGTTATGCTGGCTTTTGTAATCCTACCGGCACTATACATATTTGGAGGAGGTATTGAAGGCGGAGGTGTATTATGGATCATTTTCACCTTTACCTATGCGGGACTTGTGCTTACCGGAACATGGCGCGTAGTTATGTTCTTAATCATATTTGTTATGTCACTAGGCTGCTATTTTATTGAGTATTATCAACCGGAGCTTGTCTTTGAGCATTCAAGAACGGCATTCTTCATTGACTCCTTCCTGTCAATCGTATTGGTGGGCATAATCTGTTTTGTCATGACCTGGCTTCAGAACTGGCTTTTTATGGGTGAGAACAAGAGAGCCAAGGAAGCTGCTGAAAGGGCGGAGGAACTCTCCAGAGCTCAGAACAGATTCTTTTCCAGTATGAGCCATGAGATCCGTACTCCCATAAACTCGATCCTGGGTCTCAATGAGCTGATACTTCGTGATCAGAGCGCATCGCAGGAGATAGTAAGAGATGCCTCCGGTATTCAGGGCTCAGGCAAGATGCTGCTGGCTCTTATAAATGATATTCTGGATTTTTCCAAGATGGAAGCGGGAAGTATGGATATTGTTCCCGTGAACTACAGAATAGGTGATCTGTTGTCAGAAATAGTCGGGATGGTTTGGATCAAGGCTGATGAAAAGGGACTTAATTTCAAGGTCAGCATTGACCCTAAAATGCCGACGGTTTTGTATGGCGATGAAGTAAGAGTCAAGCAGATCATCATTAATCTTTTAAATAATGCAATAAAGTATACCAATGAGGGTTCGGTTGAACTCCATGTTGAGAGAGAGGATAAGGATATAAAGACAGTAAAACTTTCCATATCCGTAACCGACACCGGCATGGGAATAAAGAAGGAAACCATTCCTTATCTTTTTGATGCTTTTAAGAGAGTGGATGTGGAGAAAAACCGTCGCATTGAAGGCACAGGCCTGGGACTTTCCATAGTAAAACAGCTGGTGGAACTCATGGGAGGCACCATTACAGTAAACAGTGTGTATGGTGAAGGTACCACTTTTACTGCACAATTGCCACAGGGAATATCAGACCATTCTCCTATTGGTCATCTCAATATACATAGCCAGAGCTTTGACGAGAGAAGTGCATATGAGAGCAACTTTAGGGCACCGGATGTCAGAATCCTCATTGTTGATGACAACGAGATGAATCTTGAGGTTGAGAGCAAACTGTTGACTGAGACGGAGATGACTATAGACAAGGCTCTCAGTGGAAAAGAGGCTCTGGAGCTGGATCTGTTACATCATTATGATGTCATTCTCATGGATCATCTCATGCCTGAAATGGATGGTATTGAGTGCCTTGAAAAAATCCGTAATCATACAGGCGGTCTTAACAGAAATACACCTGTGGTGGTACTTACTGCCAATGCGGGGAGTGATAATAAAGAGCTGTACCATAGGGCAGGTTTTGATGGCTATCTCGTAAAACCGGTATCCGGAGAAGCACTGGAAAATGTGCTGATGGGTTATATTGCCAAGGAAAAGATGATCCTGAATACCAACAAGGCCATGACCATGAAGCAGGATATCAATGCGTCCGCGGGATATTCCGGAAAGGTGCCGGTTATTATCACATCTACAAGTATGTGTGACCTGCCGGATTCTATTATCAAAAAACTTCATATACTCATACTTCCGTTCATCATTCAGACCGAGGAAGGAAGGTTCAAGGATGGAGAGCAGATGGGAGCTGATGAACTTACCAGATATATCAGTACCGGCAAGAATGCAGCCTCTTCTCCTCCTGATGAGACAGCATATACAGATTTCTTTGCCACACAGCTTAAGAGAGCTCATCATCTTATACACATAGCACTCACCACCAGTATGAGTGACGACTTTAAAGCGGCTTCGGAAGCTGCCAAATCTTTTGACAATGTAACTGTAATTAACTCGGAGGGTATTTCATCAAGTACCGGTATTCTGGTTCTCATAGCCATTAAGCTGGCACAGATGAACAGCTCGGTGGAGGATATTGTGGCTGAGCTGGAAATGGTTAAGCAGCGTCTGAAGTGCAGCTTTATCATCGACACTACAGAATATATGGCTCAGAAGGGACTGGTTAGTCCCGGAGTTGACCGCTTTGCCAGAAGTCTTAATCTTCATCCGTGCTTAAGGATCCAGAATGACAGATCCGGCATCGGTGGTATATGGCTTGGAAACAGAAAGAGGGTATACAAAAAATATATCGCCAAGGCCTTCCCGGTGGATGTTATTCCTGATCCGGAAGTTGTATTTATCACCCATGCTGCTGTGCCTATCGAGACCCTAAACTGGATCAAGGAGGAAATCAGTAAGATTGCCTATTTTGAAAATGTTGTGTACCAGCAGGCTTCAGCTGCTATTTGCGCAAACTGTGGACCGGGAGCTTTTGGAATCCTTTACTTTGTAAAGTCTAATAAATTCTATAATCTGACTTCTTTCTTTGACGATGAATCGCTTATTGTGGACAGTGACACTGAAAATGATGAGGATTCTTTGGATGTTGGAGTTATGCCTCAAATGCAGGGTGAGAACAATTCTGAGGAGGCGGCTGTAGAGAATCCGGATGAAGACAATGAAAGCGTTGAAGAAAAAGAGAGTCAGGAGACATCGAAATGGTATGACTCCATCAGTGGTATAGATGGTGAAGTTGCCATGAAAAACAGCGGTTCAGAAGACGCCTTCAGAACAGTTCTGGAGATTTTCTATAATTCCATTGATAATAAGGCTGATGAACTGAATAAGTATTATTCAGAGGAAGACTTTAAGGACTACACCATCAAGATCCATGCTCTTAAGAGTTCCTGCAAACTTATTGGAGCAGTTGAGACTTCTGAAAAGGCGCTTCAACTTGAAATGGCGGGAAAAGAAGGAAACATCAATTATATCAGACAGAATCACGCTGCATTTATCGATGAGTATCTGAACTACAAGAAGGAACTTGGACCTATATTCAAAGTGGAAGAAGAACAGTCTGAAGAAGAAAAGAACAGGCCTGTAGCAGATGAGTTCCTGATGGATTGTGTCTATGAGGGACTTCACGATGCAGCGGAGGCAATGGACTGCGATGCCATTGAAGATGTCTTTAAGGAAGTAGAAGGCTACGCTATCCCTGAAAATGAAGCAGAGAAATTCAATGCTTTGAAAGAAAAAGCCGGACTGTTTGATTACGAAGGAATGCTGGAGATCTTGAATTCCTGATTTATGATAGGAAAGGGTAATACTGCATGGAAACTGTCATCCGAATAAATAATGCAGTTAATGGATTTGCCTGGGGAACCTTTGGCCTTTCTCTGCTGCTTGGAACAGGACTGCTGTGCTCGCTGATCACCGGTTTTTTTCAGATAACCCATGTGAGGCACTGGTTTAGTAATACATTTGGGGTTATGAATGGCAGGGGCCGCATTATAAATGATGCGGGAGCTCTGTCTCAGCGCAGAGCTTTCTGGACATCACTGTGTGCGACCATTGGCACCGGAAATATTGCCGGAGTATCCACCGCAATATGCCTGGGGGGACCCGGGGCCGTGTTCTGGATGTGGATAGCTGCTTTCCTTGGCATGATGGTTAAGTATTCCGAGAATCTTCTGGGAATATATTACAGGAGAAGAAATTCGGAGGGAGCCTGGTCCGGAGGTACAATGTACTATCTGGAGGATGGACTTGGATCCATTAAGAAATGCAGACTACTGGGGAGGATCCTGGGTATCATGTTCTGCATATTTACTGTGCTGGCATCCTTTGGAATTGGCAACATGGCACAGATCAACAAGATAACCATCAATGTTCAGGCCACTTTTCTTGCTGAAAAAGAAGCCGGCAGATTTATGGGAGTTCCCAATATTGACTGGGGCATCGGGCTCGTTCTTATGCTTGCTACAGCACTCATCATCATGGGCGGCTTCAGGCGTGTATCAGCAGTGTCAGAAAAGCTGGTTCCATACATGTGTGCAGCCTATGTTGCCGGGTGTCTGTTGGTGTTGCTTATGAACCTGAAGGGACTTCCGGATGTCTTTTCCTCAATCTTCAGATTTGCCCTTGGACCGAATGCTGTTAAAGGCGGAGTGGCAGGCACGACAATCCAGATGGCTTTAAACACAATAAAGAATGGGTGTAAGAGAGGAGTCTTTTCCAACGAGGCAGGGCTGGGCTCTTCTGTAATGGTACACAGCACCAGCTGTACCAGGGAACCTGTGAGGCAGGGACTTTGGGGAATAGCAGAAGTTTTCCTTGATACAATGATTATATGTACCATCACGGCTCTGGTAATACTCAATTCAGGAGCCATCGACTTGGAGACGGGCATTGTAAAAGAAGGCGTAAATGATTCGACACTGGTGGCGCAGGCTTTTGGAGCGCGTTTCGGAAGGCCCGGAGAGTGGTTCGTAGTGGCAGCCATAACGCTATTTGCCTTTACTACAGTCCTTGGCTGGTCATTTTACGGAGCCAAGGTTACTGAGTATCTGTTTGGCGTGACTATGGCCAAGGTGTACAGACTGGTATTTTTGCTTTTGATCATCTTCGGAGCCATCATGGAATCTAACCTGGCCTGGGATATTTCAGATACATTTAACGGTCTTATGATGATCCCGAATCTGATAGGTATAGTGGCACAGATTCCGCTGATCATAAGGCTGACAAGAAATTATACAGACAGAAGGATCAAGGGAAAAGACATTGAACCCATGCTTTCATATGATCCGGATATTCAGAGGGATGCGCTGAAGGCAGTAAAAAAAGGAGCTGACTGATTATAAACGGAGGACCATTATGGTAATAACTAATCTGAACATAATTCTGTTTGCATTCCAGCAAAGTGTGGTAGCAAGAGGGCTGGAGAAGAAACTGAATGAAATGGGAAATAATGTTCAGCTGATCATAGGGGATGTCTCAAGGATAGATGAGTGCATAGACACGGCGAATCTTTTTATACTCAATCTTCCAAACAAGATCACAGAAGATACCTATGAGATAAATACCCTTGAGAATATAGGGGATACTATAACCAATAAGGGCAAGCCCGGAATTCTGGTTGGGGAAAAAGAGCTCTGGAGCCAGATAAACAGAGTATATAAGGATGCAGAAAAGTTCGTGTGGGTGTTCAGGCCTGTTGAGATGAATGAACTGGCAAAAGCTATGGAAAAAGCTCTGAGCAACATGGCGAAATCAGTATCCGGCAGAAGAATACTGATCGTTGATGATGATCCGGACTACGCCAAGATGGTGCGGGGATGGATAAAGGATGAATACAGGGTTGATATTGTCACTGCCGGAATGCAGGCCATAACCTTCCTTTTAAAGGTCCCTGAAGATGATAAGGTTGACCTGATCCTTCTTGACTATGAGATGCCGGTGGTAGATGGACCTCAGGTACTGCAGATGCTGAGGCAGGAGCCTGCAACAGCCCATATACCGGTGGTATTTCTGACCGGAATCGGAACAAGGGAAAGTGTTGCCAGAGTTATGTCATTGAAGCCCGATGGGTATATCCTTAAGTCTACTACAAGGGAGGACCTTTTGACATTTTTGGAGGGAAAATTAAATCATTAAGTGCCTTGTTTATTAAGTAAAAAGATAGTAATTTATTCTGATATTGTGTAAAATGGGTATGTTGGGGAAAAATTAAAAATAGACATGTTATTCTGGGGAGGTATCATGCCTAAAAAGAAATGGAATCTAAATGAGATCTATGTGTCGGAGAGACTCCAGGAGAGTCTTCGTCCGATTTCAGGTTGTGTTTTTACATCAGTTGTCGCGCCCATGGGATATGGAAAGACCACGGCCATCAACTGGTATCTGGAGGAACGCGCCAAGGCGGAGAATATCAAGGTTGTCCGCATCAGCGTTTATTCCGACAATCTTATGCTGTTCTGGAAGAGCGTACAGGATGCATTAGCACGGGCAGGTTTTGATTTTCTGCTGGATTATCCTTATCCATCAGATGAAGCCGGCGGTGCTTTTCTTGCTGATGCCCTGTGCAATGGTCTTGCAGGAGAAACAGCTGTCTATGCTTTTATAGATGATTTTCATCTGATCACTGATTCAAAGGTGGCAGATTATCTATGTATCCTTGCAAAGAGACTTCCTAAAAATGTTCATATGATCGTTGCCAGCAGGGATCGCTTTCTTCCGGCTTCAGGGATTTTGAGGCTTGGCAACAGTGTGTACCAGATCGGTATTGAGAAGCTAAGGCTCAACCACACGGAACTTGCTGTATACTCACACCGCTGTGGCATGGAACTTACTGAAGACCAGATCAAGGATCTGCTGTACTTCAGTGAAGGATGGTTTTCTGCAATATATATTAATCTGTGCACGCTTTACGAGCAGGGCAGACTTCCGGACAACAATTCCGATATCTATGCCATGTTCATAGCAGCGCTTATTGACCCACTCTCTCAGGAGCAGCGGGAGTTTCTTGCTGTTATGGGAATGGCTGATGAGTTCACAGCGGAAATGGCAGAATTTGTAACCGGAAGATCTGATACGGAAGATATGCTCAATACCCTTACAAGGCAGAATGCCTTCGTGACAAGGCTTAATGACGGACAGAATTATCGTTTCCATCATATGATGAAGGAATGCGCTCAGAGGGTTTTCGCTACTCTTGATAAGACTAAGCAATCTGAGTACTTAAGGCGCTTCGGCGACTGGTATGTAGAGAAACAGCAGTACATTCAGGCGATGGATTTCTACAGAAGGAGTGAGAGCTATGATGAACTCCTGGAGGTGGTTCAGATTGATGCAGGAATTCTTTTGTCTTCAATTAAGCCTGACCTTGTGCTTTCTGAACTGGATAATTGTCCGGCCTGGATAATTAAGCGGCATCCCTTTGCGATTCTGGTACTCATGCGTTGCATGTTTAACTGGCGTATGATCCCTAAAATGATGGAACTCAAGGGACTGCTCATGCAGGCCATCAGTGAGAATCCGGATATGGACCCTGCTGAGAAGGGCAACCTTCTTGGCGAGTGTGACCTAATAACAAGCTTTTTGATGTATAACGACATAAGCGCCATGAGCCGTCTCCACAGGAGCGCTTCAGCCCAGATGTCCGGAATCGCCATAAGTCTTAGCAAGAATGGAGGATGGACTTTTGGATCTCCGTCGGTTCTTATGATGTTCCATCGGGAGCCGGGGAATCTGGAAAAAGAGCTGACGGAAATGGATGAGTGCATGCCTCATTACTACAAGGTTACCGACGGACATGGAATGGGTGCGGAGAAGATCATGAGGGCTGAAGCCCTTCTTATGCAGGGCAGGTTTGATGACTCAAGGATAGAGATGGAGAGCGCATATCCTGTATGCGTAAGAAATGGACAGACTAACATGACATTGTGCTGTGACTTTACCGGCATGAGACTTACTCTGTGTTCCGACATCCAGCCAAGAGGAACACTGGCCCAGCGCTATGAGGAGCTTCTTAATCATCACAATATCGCATATATCAACATATGGAATGCCACCTGTGCATATTACTATTCACTGACAGGGGAGCTAGATAAAATTCCTGAGATATTCAGGGAACACAGGCTGAGTGGTGTCGACATACTGGCGCCCGGAAGACCGATGCATGAGATGATTGAGAACCAGGTTTATCTTGCCCAGGGGGATTACGCCAGAGTGATTGGCCGCTGTGAAGGCCTTCTCAAGGTGTGTGAAGAACTGCATTACGCCCTTGTGAAGCTGCATCTTCTTATTCAGACTGCCGCAGCTTATGAAAGACTTGGAAAAGAGGAGAAAGCTGACGAGTTCCTGAAAATGGCCTTGGAATATGCAATGCCTGACAGTTTCCTGATGCCGTTTGTAGAAAACTATAAATATCTAAAACCGGTTCTTGAAAGGGTGGGTGATGCGTCTTATGCAGAATTTATCAATAGGATTGCAGAACTAGGCATAAAATTTGAGAAGAGGATTGGGCAAAAGAAAGAATCACCGGCAAGATCTTCTGCACTGGCAATTCTCACCCGGCGCGAGTACGACATAGTCGCTCTCATGGACAAGCGCCTCACCAATAAAGAGATAGCTGAGAAGCTGTTTTTGTCAGAAGGCAGTGTAAAACAGTATATAAATCAGATATTCTCCAAGCTTGAGATAGATGGTGACAGGAGAACAAAAAGAGAAAGACTATTCGAAATGTACCATCAAAAAGTCTGACATTATAAAAACCTAACCAAAAGTTAATAGATTTTTAATAAATTCCACCGTACAATTTCTACGGTGGAATTTTTATTTCAATTTTTACAGAAGGGGGTGAAAATTTGAAACGGGAATACATATCATCCGTCGAACCGCTTCAGGACCATATCTTGCAGGTTGATTTCGTGTCCGGAAGCCGGCTGCTCCTGGATATGAATCCCTATCTTGACAAGGTGAGGTTTCAATGTCTGTCCGATCCCGAGATCTGGAACAGCGCAGTGACAAACGGGATATTTGTCCGCTTCGGGAATCTGGAACTTAGTCATGATGAGATCCTCTCCATGGCAGAGCAGAATCATGACGGCAACAGAGGAAGCGGATGAACAGATTTCAGGGTATTTCATGGCATTAGCTAAAAATCTTAAGAGGGAGAATTAAAATGGGTGACGAAAATTTAAACAACAGCGAAGATACTTCGGTGTTATTTGTATCAGGACAGAGGAAGAAGCAGGCCGAAGAGGAAGCCAAAAGAAAAGCAGAGCAGGAAAAGGCAGAGAAGGAAGCCAGAGAAGCCGAAATCCGCAGACAGGAAGAGGAAGTTGCATCAAGAATAGACAAGGCTGAGAAACTGAAAAAGAATCTTGAGATTGCAGAACAGGAAAGTAACAAGGATAAGAGAAAGAAGGCTCTGATGCCTGTGGTAATCGGTGCAGGAGCGGCAGTTGTAATCCTGTTAGTGGCTCTTTTATGGCCAAGACACAAGCAGGTATATATGGACACGGCTGAGTTTAATTCAGAGTACGCTGTGACTACAGCCGGATATAACCTGAAGATTAAATATCCGGATACGGTATTTCAGGAAGTGATTGAGAATGCTTCAGAGGATGTGTTGAATATAGAATTTGTACCTGTCAAAAAAATGAACATTTCAATGAATACTCTGATGGCAAATACGGGTTATGACAAGAATACCAGAAGACTTGCATGGAATGAAATAAATGACAAGCTTATTTCTGTTTCAAAATCATATCTCCAGGGCGTAGAAATTATAGAAGAAGATATCAGTGATCCCCTAAGTTTAAATTCATCCAGATACGGGTACACCTGTACTTATAATCTTGATAATCAGACCGGCGCATATTCCGGATGGTGCATAGAGGACAGCAATGGAAATGTATTCATAGAGGCTGTTGATTGCAGGGCAGGGAAAAAAGATCTGGAAAGCGCCAGAAGACTCCGGGATCAGTTCAGAGATGCCAATAGAAAAGATGCAGATGGAAAAGATACTGCTCTCAAAATTCCTGGCAGTTATGAGCCTGAGGACACAACAAAGACGGAGCTATTTAAGACGAGCAGTGGAAATCTGTACATTCCTTTACCTGAAAAGTTTTTCGCTGAAGTAGAAAACTATACAAATGAACAGGGAACCTGGCAGAAGTGGGTAGACGAAAACGGTGCAATAATCCTGGCCGGAGTGTTTAATTACTGTACCAGGGAGGAATTTAGTCAGATTTCTACGGATCAGTTGCCGGACATTTATACCCAGTTTGAGGGTGTCACTGATGAATACATCGAAGGAAAAGTTGATTATTCCGACAGAGTCAAATTACAAACAAATGCGCCGTATCTGACTAAGCTTGATACAAAGGTGAGATACAATATCAAGATAAATGGAAGGGAATACAACGAAAATGACTTTAGTACGCTGGTGGCTAATGAAGAAAATGTATATTACCTTCTTATGTATACATTTACACCATCAGAAAGAGACGCTATCTACTATCAGATTATAAATGACTGCTATGAAAATATTACTGTAGAGAAATAATGGAGAAGGGGGTAGATATTAATGAGTGATGATATGATGAACAACTCAGAGGAAACCGCGGCGCTGTTTGTCGCAAGGCAGAAAAAGAAAGAGGAAGAAAAAAAGGCCGCTGAAGAACAGGCGGAGAGAAACCTAAAAGAAGCAGAAGTTGCCAGAATGGAAGCTGAGCTGGCAGAACGAAAGAAAAAGGCAACACAAAAGAAAATTATCGCATTGGCAGTTTCGGCAGTAGTGGTCGTTGTAACTCTGATTATTGTTCTCAATGCTGCAAAAGCGGTTTCAAGGATAGGAAAAGTAGATTATTCAGCTTTGGATTTTAATGCCGAATATACGCCTAAGAGCAGCAAACACCAGGTAAAGATAACTTATCCTGGTGAGCTTTATGCCAACGTCGCTGAGTCACAACTGGATGATAACTCACTTTTGTTAGAATTTGTACCTGAAAAAGAAAAGCTTGTGACTACTAAACTGACAATAAATTCCATGACAAGTGATAACAAGTCCAGGGATTTTTCCCGTGGTATTGTTGCAGTTACTACCGCGGAAACTATGGATGCAACACTGAAGGATAGTATGGAGGGTCAGATTAACGATGTAGTGCCCGGGGCAGTAATCTCTGATGTCAAAGTCGCTGATTATACTGCCGAACATGCCGGAATGTATTTCTACACAGGAAGTTTTAAGTCATCGGAAAACAGCGGAGGAGTCGCAGGATGGTATGAGTTTTCTGATGAGGGTATTTTGCAGATCGTGGCACTGTATTGTATGGCACCGGGTGAAGATACTGCAGATGGAATAGCCATGCGTGATGCTTTTTTTGATAAGAATGATGATGATGCTCTACAGATCCCGGGTATGAATCCTCCTGAAAAGGATGCAGCTCTGGATGGCACGATTGAATATGATGTATGCCAGTTTACCATGAAGATGCCAAAGGACAGGTTTTACCCGGTTGAGCATGCAAACTATATGCTATATGGAGACACAAATGGTGCCATGGTAACAATATTCCCCAATGAGTTTACGCAGGGATTCGAAAATGCATCGTTTGATATTTCCAAGTTGATGAATCAGTTCAAGGGACGTTCTCAAGAGGCGCTGGAGTTGATGTTTATGGGAGTCAGCAATAAGCAGCCACTGAGTCCGGAATACACGAGTGAAACAGGATATGATTTCTCAATGACCTATACATACGAATGGGGTGGTCGCAAGTTTATGGAGATATTCTTTGTAACACCGTGGCTTGATGATGCCGGAAAAAGCTACTTTGTTGAGATGGAAATGATATGCCCCTATGAAAATATGGATGAGTATGTGGATATCTATGGTAGAGCAACGGCTGATCTTTTGGGCGTAGATTATTAAAAGGAGGAAAAAATGAGTTTCTTATTAACGGCCGTATTTGAGAATGGTTTTTGTGAATTATATCTTCCCGATGTGGACAACAAGAAGGTTCCCCTTGAAATAAAACCTTATATAAGCGGAAGAGATGATGACGTAATACTCCCTCTTGAGGTTTGGGATGGTGTGTGGACGTTTAACAGCGGTGGAAAGTATGTTATCACGCAGAACGAAATAAAGATTGATACAGTAACTATTACTGATGGTATGTTTGTCAACTGTGAATTTAAGGATGGACAGGTCTTTTCCCTTACAGCAGAAGTGACGACAGATGGAAATACACAGTTCAGGAAATACCTGCTGGGGGCAGACATTCAGACCGTCAGCATAGGAAAAGATGCATCAAATAATATCTGCTATGACAATAAGTTTGTATCTCCAAAGCATGCTCAGATTTCTTTTACATCTGAAGGCGCAATCCTTAAGGATCTGGACAGCATGAACGGAACATTTGTAAACGGAAGAATGCTGAATGGCGAGAAGAAGCTGATATTTGGCGACATTATCTACATCATCGGTCTTAAGATCGTATTCCTTGGAAATACACTTGCGGTAAACAATCCGAAGGACGCCTGCAAAGTTGCAGGTATAAAGGAGATAAACATCACATCAGCAGGTGGTGGAGACGAGATTATTGAGGAAGAGGAGAAGTATTTCCTGCGTACTCCAAGAAAACTTGAAGTGATAGATTCTGAGACCATAACTCTGGAAAAATGCCCTCCGAAGCAGAAACAGGAAAAGCAGCCCCTGCTTCTTACCATCGGACCGTCCTTTACAATGATAATCCCTATGGCAATGGGCGCAGCTATGTCCGTGGGCGATGGCGGATTTGGAGCTGCAGGCCTTACCATGAGCGTAGGCGCAGCAGCCATAGGTGCTGTATGGGCAGTGGTAAATACCAAGCATCAGGACAAGATGTTTAAACAGGCTGAAGAGCGCAGAGTAAAGAACTTTGATGCTTATACAGTTGAAATGCAGGGTATCATCAGGGACAAGATGGAGTATAACACCGCGATTCTCAACAAAACTTATCCATCGGTAGATGAAGCTGCAGATATAGGAATCAATGAGACACCGAGACTTTGGGAAAAGAGCTGGATTCATAACGACTTCCTTGACATCCGCCTGGGAACAGGAGACATTCCTTCATTTAATAAGATAGAGCTTGCCAAAGAGCAGTCTATGCAGGAACATGACCCGCTGAATAAAAAGACAGAAGATATTAAGCTGGCAATGTCTAATCTCAAGGATGTACCGGTATCACTGTCACTTTACAGAAATAAGTTTGTAGGAATTGTATCTCCGGACAGACCAAGTGCTGTAGCAATCGCCAGAGCAATGACAGTGCAGATCGCCAGTGCACATCCCTATACAGAAGTTAGAATGTGCATGGTATTCCCTCCCAAGGAAAGCGACAACTGGAATTATATGAAATACCTTCCGCACATCTGGGCTCCGGATGGAAAACTTCGTCTCATGTGCTGTGACAAGAACAGCATCGGTGATGTTATGTATTTCATGGCAGGTATTATCCGCGACAGAATTGAGAAGACAGGCGCAGAGGGAAGTAAACGGGATGATAATAAGAAAGTTCTTCCTCACTATGTTTTCGTGATCGCAGATTATTCACTTGTGGCAGAAGAGCCGATCTGCAAATATCTCCTAAATCCTACAGAGGATATGGGAATATCTGTTATCATGCTGGCTGATGCACCGGATAAACTTCCAAGCGGATGTACTACAATTATTACGGCAACTGCAGAGGAGTGCAGCTTTGTATCCACTGTCAATGCATTCCCCGGAAGATACAATGTTGCCTTCGATACTGTTGCTCCACTTAAGGCAGAAGCTTTTGCAAGAAAGCTCTCCGGCATTCACCTGAGGGAGACCGGAGTTTCCACAGCTATTCCGGATATGCTTACATTCCTGGATATGTACAAGACTTCAAATATCGAGTCACTGGACATTTACCACAGATGGCTTGAAAACCGTACCTATGAGAGCATGAGGGCAATGGTGGGTTATAAATCCGGAAACCAGCCTCTGTATCTGGATATCCACGAGAAATATCACGGACCTCACGGTCTTGTTGCAGGTACTACCGGTTCCGGTAAATCAGAGACACTGCAGAGCTATATCCTTTCACTGGCAATAAACTACCATCCCGATGAAGTTGCCTTTATCCTTATCGACTATAAGGGCGGCGGTATGGCACAGAGCTTTGAGGGACTTCCACATGTCTCCGGTGTTATCACCAACCTTGGCGGAAACGCAACCAACAGAGCACTGCTTTCCATAAATGCCGAGATAAAGCACAGACAGAAGCTCTTCAATGACTTCAAGGTTAAGCATATCGATGCCTACATAGAGCTCTACCGCTCCGGAATCGCAACAGAGCCCATGCCACATCTTCTCATCATCGCCGATGAGTTTGCAGAGCTGAAGAAGGAACAGCCGGAGTTCGTAAGGTCTCTGGTTTCAGCAGCCCGTGTAGGACGTTCACTGGGTGTAAACCTTATTCTGGCAACCCAGAAGCCTTCCGGCGTTGTGGATGATGAGATCTGGTCAAACACCAGATTCCGTCTGTGCCTGCGTGTTGCGGACAAGACTGATTCCAATGAGATGCTGAAGAGACCTGATGCTGCATACATCACCGGAACAGGTCGTGGATTCTTCCAGGTAGGAAGTGATGAAATCTTCGAGGAGTTCCAGTCCGGATGGTCAGGTGCTGAGTATGAGCCAAACATTCCTTTCACTGATGAAAAGAATGCAAAGGTTGAACTTATCAATCTCATAGGTAAGAACGGAGTACCGAAGAAGAAAGACAAGAATAAGAAATCAGATAACATCAAGAAGCTTACACAGCTTGATGCTATCGTGAAATATACAGCACAGATTGCAAAGGATCATAACATTGCAAATGTGCGCCAGATATGGCTTCCTGCTCTTGAGCGCAGGATCTACCTCGAGAACCTTGAGGACGAGAGACCTGAGGGATTCTCATTCAGGCTTCCTATCGGTATTGCAGATAATCCTGAGATCCAGAGCCAGTACACAGCTTATGTTGACTTCCTCTCAGATGGAAATCTCCTTATCTGTGGTTCTGCAGGATCAGGAAAGACAACACTTCTCCAGACAATTATCTATGGAGCAGTAACAAAATATAAACCTGAAGAGGTAAATATCCATATTCTGGATTTCTCATCCCGCACAATGGCAGTATTTTCATCAATGCCTCACATCGGCAGCATCTGCTTCGATGGCGAAGATGAGAAGCTCAATGACACCTTCGAGTTCTTTATGACAGAGCTCATGGACAGGAAAAAGAAATTTGCAGGTATGGGAATAGGTTCCTACAAGGAATATGTTTCACTTAACAGCGACTGCCCTGCACTGCTTCTTGTGATCGATAATTTCGTGGCCTTCTATGAGAACTATGATAAGTACGAGGATGATCTTTCAGTACTTACAAGAGAAGGTGCAAGCTACGGAATTTATATAGTGATCACAGCAAACAACAGCGGAGATCTCAGGAGCAGGATCAGACAGAACTTCAATACAGGTATTGGTCTTCAGATGCCTGACCGCTTCGAGTATGAAGCAGTTGTGGGTGATCACACTGAGATCGTTCCTGAAGGAAAGACACCTGGACGTGGACTTATCAAGGCACCCGGCTGCGTAGAGTTCCAGGTTGCACTTCCGGTTCCTGAGTCAGACGGTCTTTCTCAGGCACAGAGTATCAAGAAGGCTCTCTCATCAGTGGCTGTTGATACAAATGCAAAAGCAGCAAAGAAACCGGGACAGATCCTTGACTCACTCAGCATAAAGGAGCTCATGGAAGAGACCAAGGGATTCCCTGAGAATAAGTTTGCTTTGGGTAAGAGCCTGGATGGTGAGACTGTACTTACTCTGGATCTTGATAAAGAGTATTGTGTAAGTCTCATAGGAATGGGCGAAACAGGTAAGACAAACCTTCTTAAGGTTCTTGCACTTGAAGCCAAGAGTAAGGGAGATGATGTCATCATCTTTGATGGCAGCAGCAAAGTCCTGGAAACCTTCGCAAAGGACAATGGATTTGACAAGTATGTGACTGATGATGCAGGTCTTTTCCAGCTCATGCAGGATGAGATAGTTCCTAAATTCGGTGAGCGCAACGGAATCGTAAATGATGCGAGGGATGCAGGAAAAGATGTGATCCAGACCATGAAGGACCAGCAGAGGATCCTGATCCTCATCAATGATTACACTGCATTTATTGAGACCGTATATTCTGAGGAATACGGCATGGATGGCTTCTTTGAGGTGGCTCTTGAAAAGGGAAGGGATCACAAGATCCACTTCATAGCTGCCATGACTCCGGATGATGTGTCTGACTGTGCAAGATATCAGGTATCAAGACAGTTCACATCCATGGAGAGCGGTGTAAATATGGGCGGATTGTTCGACCAGCAGAACGTTCTTCACTGGGAGATGTCCTCAGCAGATGCTGTAAGACAGCTGCCGGCAGGTTACGGATATGCGCTTAAAGAGGATGGAGCACCTGTAAGACTGCTCACTCCGCTTATTTGAAAGGAGGATAAAAGATGAGCAAGATTTTCCTTGAGGCAAAACTGCCCGGAATAGCAAAAACATATGAATTTTCAGCTGACTCTGTAATGTCGGTGGGAAGTGTAAAAAGGGCAATGATCGAGCAGATCAGCGCAGTTGAAAACAGAACCATATTCCCGGATCCCGACAAAGTGCTGATGTGCAGCGTAGATATGGGAGGCCTTTTGCAGGACAACGAGACCCTGGGAGGCATTGGCGTAAAGAGCGGAGGAAAGTTGATTCTGATTTAATAAGGAGAAAAGAAATGGCAGATATGACTAATGTGGATGCCGCCAAGCTCAGGCAGACCGCTTCTAAGATCGGTAATCTTGCCAGTGACTTAAACGTCAATGTCAGCAAGATAAACGATACGCTGAACAATCTTTCAAAGGGCTGGCAGTCGGATGTGGCAACCAGGTTCATGCAGAACTGGCAGGCTGATCAGGAGGCCCTCCACGAGATGGTGGATCAGTATATGGAGATGACAGATATTTTGACAGAGCTTGCAGCAGACTTTGAAAATTCGGAAAACGAAGTCAGAGGCATGATAGGAAAGCTTAAGATGTGATCGTAAAGGAGGATTTATGGCTGCAGGAAATGATACAAAGATGGATACTGCGCTGCTGATCAGTACAGCAGAGTCGCTTACACCACTGATAAAGAACCTTGAAAATATATTTGAACAGTTTCAGCAGGAGATAAAGAGCTCAAGGAGTGCGTGGCAGGGAGATGCTTCCGATGATATCCGCAATACTGCTGCACAGCTCAAGTCGAGCTCCGCTGAAGTGACCAAGGTCCTTAACGGATATGTGAGCGGTCTTAAGGAACTGGCAGGAATATATGACAAGGCAGAAAGCAAGGCGCAGAACACAAGTAAGTCCCTGAAATTTGACAAGACATTTAAGTGAGGTGGAGGGAAATGGCAATTAAATTTAATTATGAGCAGACCATGCAGCAGGCAAGAAACCTGGAGCAGATGGCTTCTGACCTGTCAGGCAAGACCAAACACAGGCTGTCAGGAGTTAAGGAAAACTTAAGCGCTGCATGGACCGGTGATTCCGGCAGTGCATTTATAAAGTTTTTAGGTGATGCGGAAACAGATCTTGATGCTAAGGCAAAGTATCTTCGCGGCGTGGCAGACTATCTCAAAAAGTCTGCCAAGAAGATCAAGGCAGCAGAGGAGGCAGCTAAAGCCTCCGCTGCCGGTATTTCATAGGAAGGAGGCCTGTCATGGCGACAAAAAATACAGTGAATGTTCAGCGGATGCGGCAGGCCATCACTGAACTGGAAAACATACATTCCACAATGCAGAAAAACATAAAGACACTGGATGAGACAATTTCCCGTGTCAAGCAGGTCTGGGTGGGAGAAGCAGCAACTACCTATCTCAAGCAGTACCAGAAGAATCAGAAGTCTTTCGAAAACATGGCAAATGCGATATCTTCTGCAGCAAATGCATTGGCAGAGTCCTGCAGCATCTATGAGCAGGTGGACAGCAACGCCATGGATATTGTTGAGAAAATGGGCAGGAGAGGATAAGGAGGCAGATTATGGCAGACGGAAATATTCAGATAGATGCGGCGAAACTGCGGTCCCTAGCCGAATCCATTGACAAGTCCCAGACAGGGCTGAGGGAGGGGTGCTACTCAGCAAAGAGCCAGATAGACTCCCTGAAGAACATATGGACAGGAGAGGCAGCCCAGACCTATCAGAGCAGCTTTCAGAAACTGATGGATGACTGCAACGAGGCGCTGACTGTACTTGGGAAGATGGTCAATTCACTATATGACTCTGCAGACAAGTATGAAAAGACTGTTAAGACTGTAGAGAGCGACGTGAAAAACATACCAAAGCTCCCCACCAATCTGTTTAAGTGATGCGGGAAAACAGTATATGTTTGTTAATGTGAGGCGGTGAAGAAATGGCATACAAAGTATCATATAAAGTTGTCTCTGAGCAGGGGGAACAGCTTAAGAAAACTGCTAAAGAAATGGAAAACTACATAAACCAGATGAACCAGATCATCTCAAAGCTTGGCAATGATCAGCTTCTTCAGTCTGTGAGGTCTGACCTTAAAAAGTTCAACCAGCAGCTTGAAACCGAAAAGCAGGTACTGAACATGGCAGGCCAGATACTGACAGAAGTTGTACAGAGCTACTCAGGCACCGAGAAGAAGAGTGTGGCTAAGGTTGATAAGGCAAAGGCTCATAACAGGGACTTCTACAAGAGGCCAGTTGCTGTGGCATCAGCAGGCGGTGGCGGAGCATCTGCAACTGCCTACTCTTCAGGCGGAGGATCAGCCACTGTAATTAACCAGACGGTTAATAATACTTATGTTATGAATGAGACTCCGGCTGCAGGGGCTATGTCAGGCGCATCCGGTGCAGGAATATTTACTGACAGTGCTCTTCAGGGCGCAGGCGAAGTGGCAGGAATCGCAGGGGCAGTAGGCCTTGCGGCAGCAGCCGGTGGCGTTGCAGCGTCAGCAATCAATGAGAAGAGAGAAGAACGTAAATCACAAAAAGAGGCGGTAAAGGCAACATGAGAAAAAGAATAGTTTATTGTGTCGGAGCATTAGGGCTTATGTTATCTCTGTGTGCGTGTGGAGGAGAAGCAGACAGTGTTGATGCATCTCCGGCGACTGAGACAACGGAAGAGGCAACTCAGGAGGCTCCGACAGAAGACACAGAGGTAAAAGAAGAGGCATCTCAGGAGTCAGCGACTGAGACAAAGGAAGAAACAAACCAGGAGTCCACAACAGAAAACACAGATACGGGTGAAAATAATGGCTCATCTTACGGTGATATCTACATGAGTCAGATTGACGAACTGGTCTCCGCAGGAGATGCAGATCTCTTTGCACTTGTTGATGTGGACGGCGATGATATCCCTGAACTTGCTGCAATAAGTTCTGAAGGATCATGGGATAAGGATCAGGTGTTTCTTTATACCTATGATGGTGAAGACGCTGTATTGCTTGCAAGTGAGATAGGACCTGGGATGGAAGGACACGCCATCGGCTTTTTTGAAAAGCAGAATGTCTTTGTGCAGAGCGGAGCAGGAATGGGTGATGCATTTATGTTCTTTAAAATAGAGAATGCACAGCCTGTTCAGATATCGTCGTTCAGCAGTTTTGAGATGATCGATGCGGATGACAATGAGATTAGCGTCTGCACAGTGGATGACGCGGATGTAACTGAGGAAGAGTACACCAAGGCCTTGACAGAAGCTTTACCAACAAGTGAACTGACTGTACTGGCATCTGTTGATACAACGGATATGGTAAAGTATGAAGTCAGTGCTGAGGATGGGTATCTGAACTATACTGAGAAAGAAAAGATACCTTACAACTCATACGATGAGATCAAGGAAATCCTTGGAAGCAGTAACTAAGACATACCATATTTTGTGAGAAGGAGGTTTATCTATGAGGCAGAATAAAGGATATAGGATATGGAAGAGAGTTCTGTCAGTCCTCATGGTGGCTGCTATGCTGGCTACAATTGCTAATCCATTAACTGTACAGGCTAAAACAAAAACGGTAAAACCAAAGGCAGTACATGGAATAGCTAATACTTATGAATCCTATGCTAAATCAATTTCTAAGAAAGTTACTACGGGAACAACCAGAGTTTATCTTAAGCAGTACATAGCTTTATCGTATGCTGGATGTATCAGGTTCACGGCACCAAAGACAAAGACTTACACTTTTAAGATAAGTGGCCTTAAGCATCCTGCTAAGAAAGGCGATCTGATGGGTGATATGACCTTTTATTATCCGAATGAGTATACCGATCGACTTATGCCAAAATATGTTAAGACCAAGGGTGGAACAACTAACGAGTTAAATGTAGCCAATCCAAAGCCAAAGGGATTATATTATGCAAATGCTACACAGGTATATTACACATCAAGAACAGGGAAGGTAAAACTTCAAAAGGGAGAGACTGTTTATATGTCAATTAATATGGGTACCATGAAATTCTCTAAGAAGAGCATGTATTTTACTCTGAATATCAAATAACAATGGGCTGCCACGGTTACACGTGGCGGCCTTTTTGGTATACTCATTCTAAAGGAGAGTATAGAACATGGAAGTGACGACTTTATGCTATCTTGAAAAGAATGGCAGATACCTGATGCTTCACAGGGTTAAGAAAAAGAATGACATAAATGAAGGCAAGTGGATCGCGCCGGGAGGCCACTGCGAGAAAGGCGAGAGCCCTGAGGACTGTGCGATCAGAGAAGTAATGGAAGAGACAGGGATTGAACTAAGGTCAGTAAAGTTCCGAGGGATAGTGACATTCATTACACTCACACCGGAAAGAGAGGTTGATATCACGGAATATATGTGCCTCTTCACATCCGATGATTTTGATTACGATGCTCCGGAGTCTGGAAATGATTCTCCAACAGACTGTGACGAGGGAGTTCTTAAGTGGATATCTAAGGATGATCTGTTTAAACTTAACCTATGGGAAGGTGATAAGATATTCCTTGATCTTATCCGCGACCCAGGCCAGCCTTTCTTTTCCCTAAAGCTCACCTATCAGGGGGATGAGCTTAGAGAAGCAGTGCTGGATGGAAAAGTGCTATAACAACTTAAGAATGCTAGGTAAATTAATGTCTTATTTTGGCATCGATAACTTATGATGCCAAAATAGGACATTCTTTTTTTGTGTCAATTTTCTAAACTAGGTATTAGAAAGACTGTGTTTACAGGCATCGAAAATATGATCAGAAATGGTGATGTTCGGGGGATTTGGATTTATGAGATACGGCTATTTTGATGAGAAGAATAATGAGTATGTTATAGAGAGGCAGGACCTGCCCACGTCTTGGACGAATTATCTGGGGGTGGAGGATATGTGTGCTGTTGTAAACCATACAGCGGGAGGATATCTCTTCTACAAGTCGCCAGAATACCACAGGATAACCAGGTTTAGAGGTAATGCAGTCCCCATGGACAGACCGGGATATTACATATATCTGAGGGATGAGGAGGACGGTGATTTCTGGAGTGTCTCCTGGCAGCCTGTAGGGAAATCTCTTGATAAGGCTAAATATACTACACGTCATGGGATGTCCTATACCATCTATGAGTGTGAGTACAAAGGAATACATGCCAGTCAGAAGATGAGCATTCCGCTTAGTGATAACGCCCTGATCTGGGATGTGACAGTTAAGAATGACAGTGACAGAAAGAGGCGTCTGGATGTCTTTTCCTATGCAGAATTCTCTTTTCATCATATCCAGATCGATAATCAGAATTATCAGATGAGTTTATACTGTGCCGGATCCGAGTATGAGTGTGGAACTATACTCTATGATCTGTTCTATGAGGAAGAGGGATACCAGTATTTTACAGCGAACTTTGATCCTGACGGATTTGATTGTCTGAGAGATGTGTTTATTGGGACTTATAACACGGAGAGTAACCCTCAAGGTGTGGTGAATGGAAAGCTGAATGGTTCATTTGAGAAGGGTGGTAACCACTGTGCTGCGCTACAGAAGAAAATCATTTTGACACCCGGTGAATCTGTAAGGCTTATCTATTTTCTTGGAGAAGGTGGATATGAGGCAGCAAAAGATATAAAGGAGAAATACTCTGTGCCGGTGGCACTGGATGATGCTTACGCTAAACTCAGTGATTTCTGGAAAGATAAACAGAAGAGATTTATGGTAAACAGCCCGGAACCGGGTATCGACACCATGATAAATACCTGGACACTGTATCAGGCGGAAATCAATGTCATGTTTTCAAGGTTTGCTTCCTTCATCGAGGTTGGAGGAAGGACCGGCCTGGGCTACAGGGATACTGCTCAGGATGCCATGACGGTTATAGCCACAAATCCAGAAGGCTGCAGGAAGAGGATAGTGGAACTGCTTAGAGCACTGACTTCCGACGGATATGGGATACATCTCTTTGAGCCACGCTGGTTTGCTCCGGAGGATGAAAAAGAAAAGAAGAAAAAGCCCTTCAAGTCTCCTACTGTTATACCTGAGCCTGAGGGAAAGTCTAAGGTACACGGCCTTGCCGATGCCTGCTCAGACGATGCATTGTGGCTTGTGCCTTCTATTGTGGAGTATGTGAAAGAGACAGGTGATACGACCTTCCTTTTTGAAGAATATGGATATGCCGACGGAGGTCAGGGCACAGTATATGAACATATGAAGAAGATCGTTGATTTCTCAGAGCGAGAAGTTGGCGACAATGGAATCTGTAAGGGACTTAGGGCAGATTGGAATGATTGTCTGAACCTTGGCGGAGGAGAGAGTGCGCTTGTGTCATTTCTCCTATACAGAGCTATGGATTGCCTGAAAGAAACTGCTGCCTTCATTGGAAGAGACGAGGAAGCAAAAGATCTTGAAGCCAGGATGGAAAAACTCAGACAGGTATGTGATGAGAAACTCTGGGATGGGGATTGGTTCATAAGAGGCTTTACAAAAACCGGAAGAAAGATTGGAACAAAGGAGAACAAAGAAGGCAAACTCCATCTGGAGTCCAATGCCTGGGCAGTGCTGTCAGGGGAAGCAGATGAAGAGAAGAGCAGAAAAGCCCTTGATGCAATCCATGAAAATCTGGCCACGCCTTACGGTATCATGCTGAATGCCCCGGTTTATACACAGCCCGACGATGATATAGGATTTATTGCAAGAGTTTATCCGGGGCTTAAGGAAAACGGAAGTATCTTTTCCCATCCTAATCCCTGGGTTTGGTCGGCTGAGTGCAGGATGGGGAACGGCGACAGAGCCTTTGAATATTACAGGAGTCTGTGTCCCTATTATCAGAACGACATGATCGAGATGAGATGGGCAGAGCCCTATTCCTATTGCCAGTTCATATCCGGAAAAGACCATTCCACCTACGGAAGGGCACACCATCCATTTATGA
>JAEEGL011273294.1_pt1 | contig 25617 bp, 24 predicted proteins | sample 9134231 | NCBI WGS metagenome assembly JAEEGL01 (sample SAMN16246548, study PRJNA631951) | gut metagenome | biome: gut microbiome; feature: rumen; material: fiber-attached | host: Bos | place: Iran: Karaj | collected 2018-10
AATTGTGACTTAGAGCACGGAAAGATTAGGATTGAGCGTATGTGCGCCTTGATTCTTTGAGCAAGAGGTCCAATTCGGGGCAATTTGTCACATTTTTATCTCGACTGGCTTATAAATCCCCAATTTTTATCTAAATTTGTAATATGGTATTGTCATAATTAACATGGTATTGTCATATTTTTTATTGACGTATGGATATAGATACATTAAGAGGACTGTCTGCCTGTCAGCTTTTCAAGGGGCTGACCGACGAGGATATCATGGATGCGATGCACGGCGTACGCTATCGTGTACTGACATACAAGCGAGGATCTTTCTTCGCCGTTGCGGGTGATGAGTGCCTTCATGCTGATATTATCATTAGCGGTGAGATGACAGCCTCCATGATGAGCCCATCGGGCAGAATCATCACGCTCAATATGCATCATTCCGGCAATATGTTGGCGCCAGCTTTTCTATTTGCTGCCGACAACCACTATCCTGTGACCGTAGAGGCTGTCGTCGACACCCGTGTCCTACGGCTCATGCGCACGGATATGGAAGCGCTGATTCTTTCCGACAGTCGTATCGCCCTCAATGAGATTCACATCCTTTCCAATATCGTGTCGTTCCTCACCAAAAAAGTGTCGATGCTCTCTATGAGTGTGCGTGAGAAGGTGGAAAGCTATTTTAAAGAAGAACAAAAGAATCAACAGAGCAGACATCTGCTGATTCCCTTCTCCCGACAAGCTTTGGCTGAGCATTTCGGCATACAGAAGTATTCCTTGCAGCGGTGTCTCAGAGAGATGCAAGAGGCTGGTGAAATACAGATAGATGGCAGGGTGGTGCATCTTTTGAAATAACTGAAGAGATGCTGTCTTATGAAAACAATCTCTCCATTCGCACGTCTGTTATTCCAAAGAGAATCTGCTATTGTTGCCCGGCATCACGACCGCAACGGCAACATCAATGTGCGCAAGGGATCTTCCATTCTCCATCTCTGCCGATGACCAGGTATGTCATTCGTCACATTTACCTGTCGATTATCCCAAACGTTTGGAGCACTATACTATTATCTGTAATTTTGTAGCAACCAACTAACGGTGTAGCGAGAGTCATCCGATCTTGCTCGGGGCGATTATGCTCCGCAATACGTCATCGACTAAAAGAACATATAAGATTAAAAGAACATTAAATAGAATAATAAAGATGAGACACGAGATTATTACGTTAGAGAATGTGCAGATTATCGGTATGGCCAAGGAAATCGCATTTTGCAAGGGTCAGGAAGAGTGCCCTAAGTTCTGGGGGGAGTATGTGGAACGCATCATCAAACCCGTCTTTATGGAGCATAAGGCTCCCGATGCCTTTCAGCAGGCAGCCATCGACAATGGTGTCGGTGAGTTCGGGCTCTGCACCTGCGACATCCCCAACCACAACTGCATGACCTGTGCTGAGGTTAATTTCGGCGCTTGCAGCAACAAGACTTTCACCTACGTTATTGGCGGCATTTATAAGGGCGGCAGCGTGCCCGAGGGTATGAAGCTTTTCCCCATCCGCAGCGGCAAGTGGCTGAAAGTTCATTTCGAGGGAGGTATGAAAGCCTTCCAGCAGCAGTTCCAGATGTTCTACAAGGAGTGGATGCCCCATCACCCGGAATTCTTTGTAGAGCAAAATGGCAAAGCTGAGCACCATTGCCCCAATATCGACATGACGATGGAATGGTACAATGGCACCGACATCAACTCGCCCGATTACCAGTGCGGCGTAATGATACCATTAGGATAGAGAAAAATAGGATAAGAAAGATGGCATGAAACATGAAACATCTGCCGAATATCCTCTCATTGCTCCGAATGGTGGGGGCTGTTGCTCTGCTGCTGAGCAATGTGTCAAACTGTCCTTTGACCTTGCCTTCGGCCGACACGACTTGGCCATCCATTCCCGAGTTAAGCATGCCTACCCGTAGCCTTTCGAGCGAGTTCGGATGGCTCTCGTTGCTCCGTCCGTTCTGGGTGCTTTACTTCGCTTGTGGCATCAGCGACATAGCCGACGGGTGGTTGGCGCGGAAGTTGAAGTGCGTTACCAAGACTGGAGCATTACTGGATAGCTTGGCTGACTTCTGCTTCGTAGCGTGTTGTGCCTGGAAGCTCCTGCCGATACTCGAACTGCCGCAATGGTTATGGTTGTGGGCAGGAGTAATTGTAGCGATTAAAGTCGTGAATCAGCTTTCGGCACTTGTGAGATACGGGCGCTGCTGCTTCCCTCACACCCTCGCTAACAAGTGGGCTGGATTCCTGCTATTCATTGCTGTCCCCATGACTATATGGTCAATCATCCCCATCTCAATCACTGCAATCGTCGCCACGTTCGCCGCCATCCATGAAGGCTGCGTTTTAGCGAGAGCAGAATCAAGCCACGCTTGAATTCTGCCGAGCGCAAGCAGCCTCGACCGCAGGTCAACGCTGCGTTGTAGGCATTTGTCCTCCTGCGGCATGATGATGATAAAAAGAAACCTTTTTCTTTGCACTTTCGCCTTTTATTATTAATTTTGCATCCGACATTGGTGATACCGGGTGTTCCACCCGTGTATAGAGGGAATCAGGTGCAAATCCTGAGCAGTACCCGCTACTGTTATCTCCATTATGAAAAGATAAGAAAAGCCACTGAGAGAATCGGGAAGGTAGTCTTTTCGGAGAGAGCCAGGAAACCTGCCATGTCACAGAAAAGGTGAAACGAAAGCCTCGGGAATAAGGCTGAGTGGAGCGAATTCTTACAATTATCATGATGAGAGGACTGTTATTGATGATGGTCTGTCTGTCATATCTATGTGTTGGCGCCCAACCCCGAGGGGAAAAGGGCGGTTTGGCTAATGATACGATCACATTGGACAATGTGACGGTGACAGGCAAGTCCAAGACCCAACGTTTGCGCGAAGGTGCCTTCTCCGTCAATGCTATCGACATCCGGTCGGTGGCAAGCAGCATTAGCTCGCTCAGTAGTCTGGTGGACCGCACCGCTGGCGTGAAAATCAGGGAGGAGGGGGGAGTAGGCTCCGACTTCGACCTGAGTATCAACGGTATGTCGGGCAACTCCGTTCGTTACTTCATTGATGGTGTGCCGCTCGATGCCAAGGGTTCCGGGGTGACACTCGCCAGCTTGCCTGTGAACCTCATAGAGCACATCGAAATCTATAAGGGAGTGGTGCCCACATGGCTCAGCAGCGATGCGCTGGGCGGTGCGGTCAACATTGTCACCAACCGCCGCAAAACCAACTACCTGGATGCCTCCTATGGTTTCGGATCCTACCACACCCATAAAGGAGACCTCAACGGGCAATATGTGCTCCACAACGGCCTCACCATCCGACCTACATTCGGCATCAACACCTCGAAAAACGATTATATGATGAAGGGGGTAGAAGTGTGGGACGAGGAAAGCCGTGAGTATGTGGCTGTCGACAGAAGACGCTTCCACGATGACTACTTCTCCTTGCTCGGACAATTGGAAATAGGTGTGAGAGACAAATGGTGGGCAGACGATTTCTTTGTCGGTGCCTCCTTCAACAAGGTGGAAAAGGAGATACAGACAGGACAGATACAGACCAAGGTGGTGGGTGAAGCGGAAAGGCACACCAAGGCGTGGAACATATTCGCCAACTACCAGAAACGCCATTTCCTGCTTCCCAACCTCAGCGCCACACTGTCGCTCTCGCATACATGGGACCATTCTGAAACCGTCGACACCACCTATCGGAAATACAACTGGAACGGTGAGTTCATCAAGAGTTCACGCAATGAAATCACCGGCAGGGCACGCTCGCTACGCCACTACAAGCGACCGCTGACCATCGGACGCGCTGACTTCTCCTATACCATCATCGAAGGGCATCTGGTCAATCTGAGTTATGCCCTCAACCGCACCGGCAACGACCGATGGGATGCGGTGGACAAAAGCTTCGAACCTGCCAACGACATCCTTGAAAAACACATTGTCGGACTGGCCTACAACCAGTCGCTCTTCGGAGGAAAGATGGCCAATACCTTCTTTTTCAAGGATTATATCAACCACCTCGACATTCAACAGACGGATATCCCTACGGTGACTGGCTCCAGGGACGTCCAGGGTTCAAATACACAAAACGATCTCGGATGGGGAGCAGGACTGCGCTTCCAACTGATGGAACCTTTGTCGGTCAAGGCCAGCTATGAGCACAGCGTCAGGCTGCCGCTGGCAAGGGAGCTGTTGGGCAATGGCTCCACCATCTACGCCAACGTAGCCCTGGAACCCGAAAAGAGTGAGAATGTCAACCTCAGCCTCTTCGGCACATGGAGAAACCAAGACCACACCTTCTCCTACGAGGTGAGCGGATTCCTGCGCCATGTGGACAACTACATCCAACCACAGGTGTCGGAAAAAGAGGGCATGATGCAATATGTCAACGTGCCGGCGGTACATATCAAAGGTGTTGAAGGAGAGTTGCGTTACGACTGGCAACAGCGCCTGCAACTTGTCGGCAATGTGACCTGGCAGGACGCACGCGACCGCATGGAATTCAAAAGCGATGGCAAACCATCCGTCACCTTCAACAACCACGTGCCCAATCGTCCCTGGTTCTTCGCCTCCGCTGAGGCGCACTATCATTTCCGCAACCTTTTCGCCAAAGGCGACCACCTCCATCTGGGGGTAGACTACCAGTGGGTGCATTGGTTCTACCTCTCATGGGAAGGATATGGGGCGCTCGACACCAAGGCACGCATACCGGAGAAGAATATTTTTGGCGCACAAGCCACCTATTCCTGGCATCAGGGACGCTACAACCTGTCGGTGAGTTGCGACAACCTCTTCGACCACACCGTCTATGACAACTACAAGTTGCAGAAACCTGGCCGAACACTGTTCGCCAAATTCAGAATCCTTTTGCAATCTTCCAACCAACATTCATTATAAACAACTGACAAAATGAAAAAACTGAAATTCTTATTCACCCTGCTGGTGCTGATGGTAACCGCCAGTGCCAGCGCAGAGGGGATGAAGTATGTGGTCTTCGACCTGAGGGACGGCTCACAGACTGTCATCGCCCTCCAAAACAAGCCTGTCATCACCTGCCAGGGCGGCGAGCTGAAAGTGACCGTGGCAGGCGAGGAAAAAGTATCCGCATCGCTGGGAGATGTGGCTAAGTATTATTTCTCGGACACCCCTTCGGGCATTTTTGAGATCACAGAAGAGAAGCCACGCATCGAGATGGGACACCTCTACATCGCACATGCCAAGGCTGGTGATGTCGTGCGTGTATTTACCACCGACGGACGGATGGCGGGCACCTACCGCATCGCTGACAACGGCAGTGCCGACATCGATCTCACCACGCTTGGCAAGGGACTCTACATCGTGAAAACACCAAAGGCCAGCATCAAAATCCTGAATCAGTAAAAAAACAACAAGCAAAAAACTAAAAGATATGAAAAGACTATTACTCGCTTTGACAGCAACCATGATGCTGTGTCTCGGCATCCAGGCACAGAACCAGTATGTGATGAAAATCCTCAAGACCGATGGCACGACATTAGAGATCAACGCCGATGATATCCAGAATGTCACCTTCGACGAGATTCAAGGCACGGATCCCTTCATCGATGTTCCTCACCACTTCGACCTCACCGTCACCGTGGGCAAACAGGGTGGCATGGGGCGCGACGTCACCACCATCATGCAGAGCCGCTCAACCCTGGACGGCGGAGCAACCGTTGATTTCAAAAACGCCGGCTGCGAGATCAATGCCGACTACTCCATGGAGATGATTCTCAAAGGTAAATACTACTACCAAGTGCCCGTCTCGGCAGACCGTTTTGCCAAATTGCAGTTTGTCAACAACAAGATGCAGGTGGTTCAGGCACAGCCTTTCCGTGAGAACACCTATAACACACGTCAGTACTGCCATGCTTGGACAAGCGACAACAATCTCATCATCATGGCTGCCAACGGTGACAAAAATGCCATCGTGTGGACGAAGCTCAACACCGATGACATGAGCATCATCAGCGAGGGCACGCTCAGCCTCCAGGTTGCCGAAGGCTATGAAAGCTTCACTACCAGCGGCATCCTTGCCTACCGCGAGAGCGACAACAAACTGTTCTATTTCTACTACTGCAAGAAAGGGTCGGGAAGAAAGGCCCAGAACGAGCCGTATTTCCACATCGCCGTCATCGATGCCAACACGATGGCTGTCGAGCAGGATATCATCAACAGTGAGGCCAATGAGATGGCTGGCTCTGCCTATGGAGAACTGCTCCAGCAGACCACTTTCTTCGATGAGAAAGGCAATCTCTATCTCGTCGCCTTCAGCGATACCGAAATCGGAGAGGAAGGCAAACTGCTGCGCATCAGCAAGGGCAAATACAACTTCGATGCAGGCTATAACGGATTCCCCAATTCTGATGGTAAATTGCTGACCGCACAATATCTCGGTAAAGGAAAAGTGTTCACCTATTCCCGTAACGATGCCCTCACTGAGGATGACGGCAAAGGTGGTACAAGAAAGGCCAACCAGATTGACAGTTACAGCCACTACTACAGTGTCATCGATCTCAATGCCAGTACCCGCACTCGCATGGCCGTCAACGGCTCTGACATCGATTACAGCAGTGGCCGCTTCTCACAGCGCTCCGCATTCGACAGAGGTGCCGGCAAGGTGTTCTTCGGTGTCAACACACAGAGTGCTGCTCCCTGCGTCTATGTCTATGATGTAGCCACCGGTGCGGTGAGCAAGGGTGTCGATGTGGCTGAAGGTTACTATTTCGAGCAAATACGCCTCGTGGAGGACTAACCATGACTTAGCAATGAGAAAACTATCTTTACTTATCACCATGATCCTGTGCGCGGCATACGTCCGCGCACAGGACGTTGTTGAGCCTCCCACCGCTATATTGATGGTGCATTTCGGTACCACCTACGACGACACAAGGGCTAAGACCATTGATGCCATTAATGCGAAAGCCCAAAAGGAATTTCCAGGATTGGCGTTCGCCGAGGCCTATACCTCCAGGATTGTAATGGCTCGCTTGGAAAAGCGCGGCATACGCAAGGAAACACCCACCGATGCTTTGTTGCGCCTTCGTGCACAAGGACACCGGCGCATTCTCATCCAACCCTCGTATATCATCGATGGTATTGAGATGGACAGGCTGCGCAAGGAGACCGACAATCTGCGTCCCTTTTTCGACAGTCTGAGGATGGGCACACCATTGCTCTATTCCGTTGAGGATGCGCAACAGGTCTGCGGCATCCTCGCCGCCCGTCATCCTGCCGACACCAAGAAACAGGAGCATGTGCTGTTCGTTGGACATGGCACGGAAAGCCCTGCGACCGCCCTTTACAGTCAACTCGACTATATGATGCGCGCACAAGGGCATCCCAACGATCATGTCGCCACCATCGAAGGTTATCCTACTTTCGACACGGCTGTCCGAGAGATGAAACAAATGAAAGGCCGTAAGGTGATACTCGTTCCACTGCTCTTCGTAGCAGGCGACCATGCCAACAATGACATTTCCGTAGAATGGAAGCAACAGTTGGAAAAACTGGGGTTCAGCGTGGAACTACACATCGAGGGACTTGGCGAAGTGCCTGAGATTCAAGACCTGTATATCAAAAAAATGAAGAACGGCAGCAAATAACCAAATGAACATCCGCAAAAGTCTCGTCATACTGAGTCTGTTTGCCCTCCTTGCGGCAGGCACCTATTTCATCTACCATCACTACATGTCGCCCACGCGCATACTCGTGGTCAATGCGTTGGAAGCGCAGCAGGCCGACTTCGTGCTCAACAACGACTCCCGCCACATCGAGGTCACATGTATGGAAGCCGACGAGATGCACAGCATCGACGACTTCGACGCCATCATCGTCTATGCCCGGCGCATTTTCCTGAGCGATGAGCAAATGGAGGAAATCGAGAAGGCTGCAGGGAAAGGCATTCCCATCTTCACCAAGACCCTCCGCTCCAGCGACTTTGTAGAAAACCGAAATCTCACCGATGAGCAGATAGCCACGCTTCAGCGCTATTTCAACAATGACAACCGTCAGAACTACCGCAACGGACTGCGCTATCTGCGCCACATCGCCACACCGCACCGCTGGGGGGATCAGGACGTGGAGGAACCCGTGGAGGTGCCGGCCAACATGTATTACCACCGGGAGTATGGACAGTATTTCAAGACGGCTGATGAACTGACGGCCTACCTGCAAGAAAAAGGCATGTATCATCAGGATGGACCAAGGCTGGCTTTCATCTCAGGAATATCCTTCCCTATGGAAGGTAACAGGGAACATGTCGACACGCTGATATCGATGCTCACCCAGAAAGGGATGAATGTCTATCCTTTGACGGCCATGGGAAAAAAGCGCGATAAGATGCTGCGCAGCCTCAAACCCGACGCGGTGGTTTTCATGGCAATGGGAAGGATAGGCAACGATACCCTTGTGCATTGGCTCAACGAGCACAACATACCGATTTTCTCGCCCTATCCGCTCTCCTGCAGCCATGATGACTGGATGAATAAGTCGATGCCCATGGCAAGCGGTTCGAAGAATGCACGCATCGTCATACCCGAGATTGATGGTGGAATAGCACCTTTCTGCATCGGCACACAGAACAAAGACCAAAAAGGTTTCTTTAAACATACGGCCGAGGTGGAACGTTGCCAGATGTTTGTCGACTATGTATACCGCTATCTCTCTTTGCGGACAAAACCCAACAAGGATAAGCGCATTGCCATCGGCTATTTCAAACGTCCGGGCAAGGATGCCTTGCTGGCAAGCGGCATGGAAGTCATCCCCTCAATGTACAACTTCCTCCTGCGGCTTCGTCAGGAGGGGTACAATGTGGAAGGATTGCCCGGAAGCCTCGATGCCTTTGCGCGACAGGTGAAGACGGAGGGCCTCGTGCTCGGCTCGTATGCCAAGGGGGCGCAACAGGAGTACATGCGTAAAGGGCATCCTCTCTGGTTGCAAAAGTCGGCGTATGAGAAATGGGTCAAGGAGGTGCTTGCACCGGAAAAATACGCTGAGGTGACAGCACGTTATGGAGAGGCTCCCGGCAGCCTCCTCGCACAAGGCGACAGCATCGCCGTGGCCTGCCTGAGGTTTGGCAACGTGCTGTTGTTCCCTCAGCCTCGTCCGGCATTGGGCGATGATGACTTCAAACTCGTGCATGGTGTGGATGTTCCGCCTCCTCATAGTTACCTGGCACCTTATCTGTATGTGCAGAAAGGTTTTGAGGCCGATGCGCTCATCCATTTCGGGACACACGGGAACCTGGAGTTCACACCAGGGCGAGATGCCGGCATGAGGAAGCAGGACTGGAGCAGCCAACTGATAGGAGCAACACCTCATTTCTATTATTATACGACGGGGAATATCGGTGAGGCGGTCATCGCCAAGCGGCGCAGCCATGCCGCATTGCTCACCTATCTCACACCACCATACGCAGAGAGTGGCTTGCGGCAGAAATATGCCACACTGCTCAACGATGTGCACAAAGCGGTGGAGACGGGTGGAAATAATCAGGCATTGGTGATAGACATCAAGAAAAGAATCATCAACGAGGGACTGCATCGTAGCCTTTCCCTCGATAGCATGCCCACCAAACCCTATACGTTGGAAGAATTGGAGCGCATTGATGCCCATCTGGAGGAACTGTCGAACGAGAAGATGCAGGGGGCTTTCTACACCATGGGGCAACCTTACACCGACGAACAGCTACGGCAAACCGTCCTCGCCATAAAAGCCGACCCGCTTGCCTACGACATGGCGCGGAAAGACCAACAACAAGGGCGCATCAACGACAAACAGGCTCGTGACTACGCCTTCGTGGCGCATCATTACTTGCCAAAAGCCCGGCAACAAGTGCTATCCACCTACCACACTTCAGAGGAAGCCTCTCTGATTCTACTTTCCACAAAAGCTGAGTTCGACAACATGATACGGGCGCTCAATGGTGGGAGCATCGCTCCTGCTCCTGGAGGCGACCCCGTTCAGAATCCAAATGTGCTGCCCATGGGGAGAAACATGTTCAGCATCAACCCCGACAACACCCCCGACGCCCAGGCTTGGGAGGATGGGAAACGGCTGGCTGAGACAACCTTGGCGCAATACAAGAAACAACATGGAAAGTATCCACAAAAGGTGTGCTACACATTCTGGGCTGGTGAGTTCATCACCACCGGAGGCGCAACCATCGCACAGGCATTATGGATGTTGGGAGTGGAACCCGTGCGCGACAGTCAGGGACGCATTGGCAGTCTCAGAGTGGTGCCGGCCAAAGACCTTCATCGGCCTCGTGTCGATGTCGTAGTACAAGTGAGCGGACAGTTGCGCGACATCGCTGACTCACGCCTGAGACTCATCACAGAGGCCATACAGTTGGTGTCGGCCGAAAAAGAAGACTCCAACTTTGTGCGTGAGGGCACATTGGCACAGGAAAAGGAACTCATCGACAAGGGGGTGTCACCCCAAAAGGCACGGGAGTTGTCTTCATTAAGGGTTTTCGGCCCTGTCAATAATGGCTACAGCACAGGGATGATGAACTATATAGAGCGGAGCGGCCAATGGAAGGATACAAAGGAACTGACCAGCGGATACCTCAACAATATGTGTGCAGCTTATGGTGATGAGCAAAACTGGGGCGTCTGTCAGAAGGATTTGTTCAAGGCGGCCTTGAAGCAGACCGATGTTGTGGTGCAACCACGGCAAAGCAATACATGGGGACCCATCTCGCTCGACCATGTGTATGAATTCACGGGAGGACTCTCCATGACAGTGAAAGCCTTGACTGGCAAGGAACCCGATGCGCTGATGGCTGACTACCGCAACCGTTCCAACAGAAGGATGCAAGACGTGAAGGAGGCTGTGGACGTGGAGATGCGCACCACGCTGCTCAATCCCACTTTTGTCAAGGAGCGCATGAAGGGCGATGAAGGTACGGCACAAATGTTCGGCGAGATGTTCCGCAACATCTTCGGATGGTCTGTCACTCGCCCTTCATCTCTTGATGAGAATGTCTACCACGACCTCTATAAAATGTATGTCGCTGATGAAGAGCATCTTGGCATCAAGGAATATATGTTGCAGAAAAACCCTGCGGCATTCCAATCCATGACGGCGGTGATGCTCGAGAGTGCACGAAAGGGGTATTGGAAACCTTCCGAGGAGCAACTCAACACGACAGCCTTGCTCCATGCCGACATCACAAGAGAAGGAGGGGCTGCTTGCACAGACTTCGTATGCAACAATCAGCCGCTACAGCATTTTGTGGAAAGCCGACTCTCTGGAGAGGCTGGAAAGGAATACAAGCGGCAAATGACATTTGCCAAGGGACAGCAGAGTGGCAATGTGGTGCTGGAAAAGGTCGGGGGGACGTCAGGCAGTGGGGGGACTACACCTGTCGCACTCTTCGCAGCCATCATCGTAGTGGTCATCTTGCTGACTGGCTTGCTGATGTTGTTGCGCCGCAAAAGCAAGACAGAAGAGTGACATGGAAATCCTGGTCTTCATATTGATGATGCTGGTCGTGCTCAACTGCGCCATGAAAACAAGTTTGTGGACTTTTGGGCCACGACTGGCATTCGCACTTTTACTGGGGGCTTTCGCCTATTGGAGTATCGACTATGCCGTGATGCAGTCAAAAACACAAATCGATAATTGGCTGCATCGTGCAGATGTGCTTCAAGGCATGGCCATCATCGTGACGTTGGAATCGGCCATAGGTGTGATGTACTGTTTTTCAAGTCTTAACGATGATGGAAAGAAAGCAAGGGGGCGTTTCTTTCGGCTCTTGCTTCATGCTTACCCGAGCTTGCTGGTCTTCCCTGTGGTATTCTATGGCCTCACCAAGCTTCTTTTCCTCCAAGTGGGGATGGATTTTTCCACCACCAGCTTGATATACGCCATTACCGTGATGGCCACTTCGCTGTTGTGTGCAGTATTGGCAAGATGGCTGTTGCCGCCAGAAGACTTGCGCATCGAGGCTCATTTATGGCTCACGGTGATGGTGTGTGTGCTCAGCTTGCTGCTCACACAGAATGGTGAAATCATCTATCGCTCCAACGTGAGGGTAGTCGACTGGACGTCGTTGGTGCTCACACTGGCGGCCGCTGCCTTCGTAATGGCTGTAGGCTTCATAGGGAGTAAGTTGAAGTGGAAATCAAAGAATAACAAAAAATAATGGAATTAATATCAAAAATGCTTTTCGGGATTGCCAACTCGCTGCTCATTCCCGACATCATCTTGCTGATCGTGTTTTTCATTCGTGCGTTGGTCCTTCTTGGAAGCACCTACAATCAATTCATGGTCAGAAGAAGAAACAACCGCCGACTGGCCACAGTCATCAAGGAACTCCAGCCAACGGGTATCGATGACCTGCGCAATCTCTTGCCCGAGAAGCACGATGCTCTTTTTACCGAGTACCTGGCCGACATCCTCGACCATCCTGCCGACGAAGCCTATACCGACTATCTTATCACGCATTATGAGACGGAGGTGGCGAAGGATGTGAACCTCTCAAGGTTGCTCACCAAACTTGGTCCTGTGCTGGGGCTTATCGGTACCTTGATTTCCATGTCTCCTGCTCTTGTCGGTCTTTCCACGGGCGACATCTCGGGCATGGCCTACAACATGCAGGTGGTGTTCTCAGCCACTGTCGTTGGACTGGTCATCAGTGCCGTAGGTCTGTTCACCCAGCAACTGAAAACCCGCTGGTATGCCAAGGATGTCAACGATCTTGAATTTGTGTCACGCATTTATTCTGAGTGCCATGAGAAGGAAGCGTAGAAGCACCTTGCTGCAAGATGATGACAACGACCCGCTGAGCGTGGTGGTCAACTTGTTCGATGTGGCGATGGTCTTTGCCGTTTCCCTGATGGTGGCGATGGTCATGCACATGAACATGGCCGAGGTTTTCGGACAGGAAGATTTCACCATCGTGAAAAACCCCGGGAAGGAGAATATGGAAATCATCATGAAAGAAAGCAAGGAAATCAATACTTACAAAGCCTCTGGTGAGAAAACAGACGGTGATGGAAACCATGGACGACGCATCGGCACAGCCTACCAATTGGAGGACGGCCGCATCATCTATGTACCCGACGAGGAATGAGTCTTTCTCAAAAAATGACTTTGCCTTTATGATTACCTTGGCTGAAGACATAAATGCCTTTGGGCAAGGATGACTGAGCTTCAGAAACTGTAGAGTAGACACCTACCTTCATACCACTGAGCGTGTAGATCTCGATATGACTTTCGTTGGCAGCGGGTGCGACGTCGATGTGGTCGGTGACGATGTCGCCCGCTTCAAGTTTCAGACAGTCGTACATTACTCCTCCGTTGCCACTGAGACCTGAGAGGGTGAGCGTGATTTTGTTAGTGCCTTTTTTGAGTAGAGTGGCAGGGATGGTGCAGGTCTTCACATCGTGCCTTCCGCCGAGTACTGCACTGCGGTAGATGCCGGCATCGTTGTTGGGAAAACTCCAGGTGACCCGTGAGGTGCCATTGATGGCCACGGCTACTTTAGGCTTGTTGGAACTGCCCGCGATAGAGGCGGTGAATAGTGCATTGCCTGTGTATGTGTCGGGACAGTCAAACTCAATGGTCCAGGTGCCGTTTTGAGTCTGGGCATACCACCAGTCTTCGCTCTCCTTGCTTTCGCCCACTTTGAAAGTCAGCGTCTTGGGTACCATATTCCATAATCCGTAGTTGCGCAGCGTGTCACTTAGTCGGAAACCGTCGCTCATACGGTTGTTTTGTCCGATTTGGAACAGGCGGTGTCTGTAGCATTTGGGTGTCCATGTGATGGTGCCCAGGTTGGTTTCCTCGTTGTCGACAGTGATGTCTTTCACTTCCAACTCGTCAGTGATGTCCCCTTTGGTGGCGTAGGCATAGAGCGAGTAGTTGCCCTTTCTGACATGAGGGATGGCGAAGCGCCCCTCCGCGTCGGTGAGTGCCCAGAAGATGTATTTGTTGGCCTGCTGATAGATTTCCTTGCCAGGCTCGGCAAGTACCACCTGTATGGAGTCGCATGACTGTCCGGTGGTGACGTGGATCTGTCCGTTGACGATGGCTCTGTCGAGGGGATATTCCTCATGGCTGAACCATTGGAAAGGCCACTCCTCCATTTGTTGATGTGCCATTGACTTGGCATCGGCTATCATTTGCTCCTGCGAACCGCCGTTGAGATAGATGAGGAAGGGGCCGTAGATTTTTTTCTCGCCGGGCTGATAATAGACTGATGGTGTGCCGAAATGCTCGCCTTGCAGCATCTGGATGGTGATGGGCGACTTGCCGGTGGCATGCACGGTCAGTTCTTGCTTCATGGGGCCTCCGGGATACCACTCCGTGGCACAGGGGATGTTCCACACCCCGGTGTTGGAATTCATCAGTCCGTGCACGCTGTCCCGCACGATATACTGTGCCCAGTTGTATTTCGTATAGACCGATCCATCGGCCATGCGGTAGGTGGCATCCTGCACATAGTTCTCGTTGGAGGTTCCGCCGCTCTCTACGGCAGACATCTCGCTGTTGGAAGGGATGCGCCCCTGCATGGAGTCATCGACGTAGCCATTGAGGAAGGTAGAGGCCAGACGGGTGCAGACGCGCACCTCCTGCACCTGAAGTTGCGCCGACTCTTCATTGCCGTTGGCCACCACGTAGATGTAGACACCACTGACGCCACGGCGCATGATGAAACCTTGCTGGAAATGTGGCGCATAGGAAGTGTTGCTATACACCACCTCGGCATACTCATCGTCGTGACGGACGATTTCGGCTGTGGCAGGACTGAGTGGCTTGTTGCCCAACGTCTTGGAGGTGAAGTCGAAATAGACACCAGAGGAGCCGATGACGTTGGAACCTCCTTTGTAGGTCATGTTGCTGATGCGCCCGTTGCTCCCGATGGTGATGGCGACGAGTCCGTTGCTCATCGTGGTGGTCATACCGTTTTGAGTCACGGTCACTTTGTCTTGTGCGGCTGCTGTCATCGACAGGAGCATGGCAATAAATGTAATAATAGATTTCATTTTTAATTTATAAGTAGTTTTCTATTTCCTTATGTTTGTCGGGATGGTCCCGATGTCATTCTGTGAGTATTCTTATTCCATAAGTCCGTTAACTGAAAATCTTTGTAAAGATACGGAGATTTTCTCATATTTGAAGAATTAACGCTACTTTTTTCGTCATTTTCAATAATTGTAGGCCAAATTGTCTTCTGCCATATCTTTTCCTATCTGGAATAATATTCTTTTAAAGTGGTTGAAAAATACTTCATTTGGAGTAAATCTCTAAAACTAGTTCTGTTATAGATATATTTTCTGTGTTTTTAGTATTATTTGGAAGAAATTCCTAAAACATATAACTTTGCACCAAGATTTTTATGGTTTTCAAAGAAGCAGAATTGACCAAAATGAGGAAACAGACAACAGCCATCAACGCTCCCTTCGCACGACCAGATGCTTATGGTTCACTGGCCATGCCGATTTATACAAATGTGTCCTTTGAGTTTCAGGACGCACAGGAGATGGCGGATGTCTTTTGCAACAGGGTCAAAGCACCGGACTATGCGAGGATTGCCAACCCCACTGTTACCCATTTCGAGCAAAGGGTGAAAGCTCTGACAGGGGCGGAGCATGTGACTGCCTTCAATTCCGGCATGGCCGCCATCAGTACTGCCTTGTTTGCCGTAGGAATGCAAGGCAAGAACATCGTTACCTCCCGACACCTGTTCGGAAACACCTTGGCACTCATTACTGGAACGCTGATGCGCTTTGGGATAAAACCTCGTCTGAGAGACCTCACTAACTTGGAGGTAGTGGAGGCTGCCATCGACCAAAACACATGTTGTGTCTATTTGGAAGTGGTCACCAACCCGCAGTTGGAGGTGGCGGATTTGAAGGCCGTCGCAGAGATTGCCCATCGCAAGGGAGTTCCCGTGATTGCCGACTCTACAGTGATTCCTTTCACAGAAACGAACCTCAAGGAGTTAGGAGTGGACATGGAGGTGGTGTCGAGCACAAAATACCTCTCAGGAGGGGGCACCTCTCTTGGTGGACTCATCATCGACTATGGTTCATTTCCGCAAATCAACCAACGTGTGAAATACGACTTGCTGATCAACCTCGGAGTGTATATGACACCACAGACGGCTTATATGCAAACTCTCGGGTTAGAGACATTGGACGTGCGCTATCAGCGTCAGGCTGCCAATGCTCTTTGGTTGGCAAAAGAATTGGTGAAAACACCAGGCATCAAGAATGTCAATTATGTAGGACTGCAAGACAACCCTTTTTATCAACTGGCCCGAAAGCAGTTTGGCCCCACTTCGGGGGCGATGCTCACCATCGACCTCGAATCTAAAGAGAAATGCTACCATTTCCTCGACCGGCTGAAACTAGTGCATCGTGCCACCAACCTCTTCGACAGTCGGACGCTGGCCATCCATCCGGCAAGCACCATCTTCGGACTCTTCCCGGAACGGCAGTTGGAACAAATGAATGTGCGCCAGACAACCATCCGTTTGTCCATAGGTCTCGAAGCGCCGGAGGATGTACTGATGGATATCATGCAGGCACTTCAATATGACAACAATTGAAAAAAACAAAGAACAATATGTCAAAGATTGCAAAGAATTTAATCAACTTGATTGGCAACACACCGTTGCTGGAACTGACAGGAACGGAACAAGAACTGGGCCTGAAGGCGCAAGTTGTTGCAAAATTGGAGTATTTGAACCCTCTCCGAAGTGTGAAAGACCGAACGGCGCTCGCCTTGATTCAACGGGCAGAACGAAAGGGGCTCATCGGCAATGGCACAACCATTATCGAGCCGACTTCGGGAAATACGGGGGTGGGACTGGCGTTCATTGCAGCCATCCACGGCTATAAACTCATTCTCGTCATGCCCGAGGCCATGTCGCTGGAGCGCAGGACACTGTTGAAAGCGTTGGGAGCGGAGTTGGTGTTGACGCCTGCCTATGAGGGTATGGCGGGGGCCATCAGCAAGGCCAACGAATTGGCCAAAGAGATTGGAGATGCCTATATTCCACAACAGTTTGAGAATCCTGCCAATCCTGATGTGCATCGTCGGACAACAGCCGAGGAAATCATTCGAGATACGGATGGAAAATTGGATTTCTTCGTGGCTGGCATCGGCACGGGCGGCACCATCACCGGGGTGGGGCAGGTGCTGCGTGCGCATGACAATAAGGTGAAGATTATAGGCGTGGAACCATACACGTCTTCCGTACTCAGCGGCGAGCGCCCGGGGCCTCATAAAATTCAGGGTATAGGGGCTGGATTCAAGCCCAAGACGTTAGATACGACGGTATATGATGAAATCCTGCGCATCAAAGACCACGAAGCTTATGGCATAGCACGTCTGTTGGCACGAAGGGATGGTGTCTTGGCTGGCGTTTCGAGTGGAGCTGCCGTCGCCGCTGCCATCAAAATTGCCCGACGTCCCGAAAACAGGGGTAAGCGCATCGTGGTGCTGTTGCCCGACACTGGCGAACGCTATCTGAGTACTGCACTTTACAATTTTGAAAAGGAATAAACACATGGCAGAGACAAGAAAACTATCCATCATCGCCTTCAGTGGCGACTTCGACAAACTCACGGCTGTATTCACGTTGGGAACTGGAGCTGCCGCCGTAGGGTATGAGGTGAACATCTTCTTCACATTCTGGGGGTTGGATGCCATCAAGCAAAAACAAGGTCGCTCCTTTACGGGCGGAAACTGGCTGACGAAGACTTTCGGTTTCATGATGGGTGGGCTGAAAGTCACGCCCACAAGCCGTTTCAATTTCCTCGGTGCGGGGCCGAAAATCTTCCGTCACCTGATGCGCAAGAACAATGTAGCGACGCTCGAGGAATTAGTGGAGGCGGCTAAGGTCTTGGGCATCAACCTATATGCATGTGAAATGGCTATGCATGTGCTTGGACTGAAAAAAGAGGACTTCATCCCTGAGGTGAAAGACGTTCTTGGAGTGGCGTCATTCCTTCATCTCTCAGAAGGAGGACAGACGTTGTTTATCTAATTGACTATAAATAAAACAAAACATCATGGCGACAACTACATTGGACATCACGAAGGAGCATTGCCCGATGACCTTCGTCAAAACGAAAATCGCACTTTCAAGACTCCAGACGGGCGACATATTGGAAGTGCTGCTCAGCGAAGGCGAACCGCTCGACAACGTACCACGAAATGCCAAGGAGCAAGGCTACAATGTCATCGGCGTGGAGCATGTGGAAGGTACGACACACAAGGTAATCATCAAAAAGTAGAATAGTAACAATTAAAGGAGAACGACAATGGCAGATTCAAACCTTCAGCGCAGTGTGACCACTGCCACAGCCAGAAGACTGGCGACGACAACCAAAACCGCCCCTCAGATGGGCAGCATCACCCCGAGACTACTGTTGAAACTGTTGCCTTGGGTGCAAGTCAGCGGAGGCACATTCCGTGTCAACCGCACAAAGGTGGAACTTCGCAAGAGTGAACGCCTTCCCATTCAGTACCTCAACGGCGTGCCATCATTCTCTGCCAAGAGTCTGAAAGCAATCCCGCTGTTCTCGGATTTCGAAGACGAGATTGTTAATAGGCTGGCACGGTCATTTGAGACGAAAGAGGTGGAGATAGGCCAACTGTTCGTCGAGGAGGGAAAGGACAAACAGAAGTTCTTCATCGTTGCCAACGGACAGGCAGAGGTCATCAGCCGAGGGCCTCACGGTGAGGAGTTGCGCATAGCCCTTTTGGGCGATGGGGAGTATTTCGGGGAGACAGACCTCCTGGATGACGCTGAGTCAACGGTTTCCGTACGTGCCGTCACACCCACCATTTTCCTCGGACTGAAACTGAAGGATCTGGAAAGATTCATCAAGGAGGTACCCGACTTCAGAGAGAAGTTCAATAAGGCTGTCGATAAACAACTGCGCTTGAAGGCTACGGTGAACGACCACGGAGAGAAGCACATCGACCTTGTCAGCGGGCATGAGGAGGACAATATCATCCCTGAAACATATATAGACTACGAGGAGAACCCTACGGAGTATCCTCTCAACACACTGCAGACTGTCGTCCGTGTACACACCCGGGTCAGTGACCTTTACAACAACCCTTACAACCAGTTGGAGGAACAACTCAGGCTCTCCATCGAAAGCATCAAGGAACGTCAAGAGTGGGAACTCATCAACAACAAGAGTTTCGGTCTGCTGGCAGCTGCCAATCCTGCCTACCGCATCACCACACGCTATGGTTCACCTACTCCCGACGACCTTGACGAACTGCTGTCATTGGTATGGAAGGAGCCTGCCTTCTTCATTGCCCATCCGCGGGCCATCGCTGCCTTCGAGCGTGAGTGCACATGGCGCGGCGTACCCCCTGTGACCACTGATCTCTTTGGCACAAAGGTCATCCTGTGGCGCGGTGTTCCATTGATACCATCCGACAAGGTGGAGGTGGAGGGACAATACCTGACAGGTCGTGGCGTTGGCACCACGAAAATCATCCTTGTGCGTGTGGGCGAAAAAAAACAAGGGGTCATTGGCCTGCATCAAAGCGGCATCCCAGGTGAGATTGCCCCCTCGTTGTCGGCTCGTCTGATGGGACTCGACAAATTTGGCGTGGCTTCCTATCTGCTCACCAAATATTTCAGCCTCGCATCGCTTACCGATGATGCCATCGCCGTGCTGGAAAACGTTGAGGTGGGCTACTATCATGATTATCAGCATAGAAACAAAGTGGAGAAGTAAATGATCAACCTGTCAGAACTTAATAGTTTCCCGTCATATGATGGATCGCTGGCTCTGCTGAAGGAACTTGCCCGGAAATATTGTCCTGAAGAGGTTCGGGAGATTCGTCAGAGCATCTTGCCTGACGAGTCCCTGAATCTTAAAGAACTTGAGACGGGATTCAAACAATTGTTGGATGGAGGCAGTGGACATAGCCACTTGCCTTACGTCGGAGACACGGATGCAGAGACAAGGACGATTCCACAAGAGGACGGCTTCGGCATCGGCATCCCCGAGACACAGAAGTTGCGCGACCTCAACTACGAGGAGTTGGACACCCTGAACGCTGAGGAAATAAAAAAAGATTTTCCCGTGCTCAACCAACAGGTGAACGGCCACGACCTCGTATGGCTTGACAACGGTGCCACCACACAAAAGCCCCTGCAGGTCATCGACAAGATTTCGGATTATTACAAACATTACAATTCGAACATTCACCGTGGTGCTCACACCTTGGCTGCACGTGCGACTGACGCATACGAGGAGGCACGAGAGAAAGTACAACGATTCATCAATGCCCGCTCGAGCGAGGAAATCATCTTCGTGAGAGGCACCACGGAGGGCATCAATCTCGTAGCGCAAACTTATGGACGGCAGTATCTGACACCGGGTGACGAGGTCATCGTTTCCGAACTTGATCACCATGCCAACATCGTGCCGTGGCAGCGCATCTGCCAGGAGAGGGGGGCCACACTGCGAGCCATCCCCACTGACCAAAATGGTGACTTGATACTATCGGAACTGGAAAGGCTCATCACGCCGAGAACCCGCTTCGTATCTGTAGGCCATGTGAACAACACATTCGGCACCATCAATGATGTGGCGCGCATCATCGACATCGCCCACTCACATCAAATCCCCGTACTGATAGACGGTGCCCAGTCGATAGCCCACACACCCGTCGATGTTCAGCAGTTGGGGGCTGACTTCTTCGTCTTCAGCGGACACAAAATTTATGGTCCCAATGGCATCGGCGTGGTCTATGGACGTAGGGAACTGTTGGAAAAAATGCAGCCATGGCAAGGCGGGGGCAACATGATCAAAGACGTGACCATTGAGCGCACCGAGTACAATGTACCGCCAGCGCGGTTCGAGGCTGGGACACCCAACGTGGCTGATGCCATCGGACTGGGAGCCGCCCTTGACTACGTAAGGCATATAGGAATCCGAAACATCGAGCACCATGAGCACCAACTCACAGAATATGCTCGTGAACAGTTGGCGCAGATTCCTGGTCTGACGCTTATCGGCAATCCAAAGCAGCGTGTCTCTGTCGTGAGTTTTGTGCTTGATGGCATACCTGTTCCTGAGACTGGCACATTGCTCGACAAGCAGGGCATCGCCGTGCGTGCGGGACACCACTGTGCACAGCCAGCCCTCCGTGCCTTAGGTTACGAGATGAGCGTCCGGCCTACATTCGCACTCTACAACACCCGCGAGGATGTGGACAAATTGGTAATAGCAATCAAAAAAATCATTGGAAGATAATATGGCAAAGATATTAGTAAACGGAGAGTCGCAGGAGGTGAATTTGCCCCTGACTCTCACACAACTCATCAAGCAAAACAATGTAGAGCAGCCCGAGATGGTGTCGGTACAGGTCAATGATGACTTCGTCGACCGCACGGAATGGGATGACACCCAAATCAAGGATGGTGACAACGTGGACTTCTTGTATTTCATGGGAGGTGGATGTTTGATTTGAAATTGACAATTGACAATTGACTATCATGATAGACTTTTCAGAAGAACAGATACAACGCTATTCCAGGCATATCCTATTGGCAGATGTCGGCGTGGAGGGTCAGGAAAAGATAATGAATGCCAGCGTTCTTGTGGTGGGGGCCGGCGGATTGGGTGCGCCCGTCTCGCTCTATCTCGCTGCTGCTGGCATCGGACGCATCGGCATCGTTGATGCCGATGTGGTGGACCTCTCCAACCTCCAGCGTCAGGTCATCCATTTCACCAAGGATGTGGGTGTGCCGAAGGTACAGAGCGCAAAGGAGAAAATCGAGGCCATCAACCCTGATGTGAAAGTGGACACCTACTACGAATTCCTCGACTCGTCGAATGCGCTCGACATCATCAAGGATTATGACTTTGTCGTTGATGGAACTGACAACTTCCCAGTGAAGTTTCTCATCAATGATGCTTGCGTGATGGCTGGAAAGCCGTTCTCTCATGGGGGGATACTGCGTTTCAATGGCCAGACGTTCACCCACCTGCCTGGCACTGCATGTTATCGCTGCATGTTCAAGGAACCACCTCCGGCTGGTGCCGTTCCCACATGCTCTCAGGCTGGTGTGCTGGGGGCTATCGCTGGTATGTTGGGCACCATTCAGGCTGCCGAGACGCTGAAGTATTTCACCGGAGTAGGCGAACTCCTGACCAATCGCTTGCTGACATTCGATGCCAAGACCATGCAGTTCCGCACGGTCAACGTCCGGCATCGGGACACCTGTGCCATCTGCGGTTCCAATCCCTCCATCGACCATCTCATCGATTACGAGCAACCTACATGCGAACTCAAAAAGCATTAAGATGACCATACCACGACAAGTAATAGATGAATTGATAGAACAGGCAAGGCGCGATGCACCCGATGAGTCATGTGGCTATCTGCTGGGAAAAAGAACGGATGAGGGAGATGTCGTCACAGAGAACTACTGGATGGAGAACATCGACCACTCACCAGAACATTTTGCCTTCGCTCCCAAAGACCAGTTTGCCGCCCTAAAGTATGCGCGAAACAAAGGTCTGAAAATTCTCGCCAACTGGCACAGCCACCCAGCGTCACCTTCACGTCCGTCACAGGAAGACCTCAGACTGGCCAACGACCCCACCATCCGCTACGCCATCCTTTCCCTGCATCAAGGCATACACCTTAATTCTTTCAAAATCCTTGGCGGAGAAGTGGTGGACAAGGAAGTTCACTTATGATAAGTGAGAAAAATGAAGATGGTACTGTCTACAGGTGGAAATGTGAAAAAATTTCAGTAATTTTGCCACCGAAATGGATCGTAAAAGACTTCTCTGTTGGCTGATAGCCATGACATTCCTAACCTCGTGGACCTACGGGCAGGTGGCGGAAGGAAGGGACTCGTCGGACGTGCAGACACTCGACGGGAAGCAACTGCAGGAGGTCTACGTCTCGGCGTATGAAGTAGGACGTGTGAAGGGTAGGGGCGTCGGCAATACCGAACTGATCAGCAGCCGCGAATTGCTTCGAGCCGCCTGTTGCAATCTTGGTGAGAGTTTCACCACGAACCCTTCCGTCGATGTGAACTATGCCGATGCCGCCACGGGCGCTCAGCAGATCAAGCTGCTCGGACTGAGCGGCACCTACGTGCAGATGCTGACGGAGAACATTCCCAATCATCGTGGTGCTGCGGCTCCCTACTCATTGGGATTCATACCCGGTCCGTGGATGCAGAGCATACAGGTGTCGAAAGGTGCCTCGTCGGTGAAAAACGGCTATGAGAGCATCACAGGACAAATCAACGTGGAGTTCAAAAAGCCTCAGGGCACGCCCTTTGTCGATGCGAACCTGTTCTACAACACGAAGGGCAAGGTGGAGGCGTGTATCGGGCTGTGGCCTACTTTGCCCACCGATACGGACGAATCGATTGGATTGAATCGAACAACGAGTATTGGTTGGAGCAGGACGCCCGTTTGCGCACAGATTTCAATGTGTGCACAGGCATCAAGTCTGACCGCATCAGGGGAATCAAGGAAAAGTCGGCCATGAAGCGTTTCTACGAAGAGGGTGGCATACCAACAGCCCGACAGATCCTGGCATCAGAAGGCTATGAGGCTGTATGTCGTTTCGCCTGGCAGACAGGCTATCCCATCATCTGCAAGCCGGACATCGGCGTGGGTGCCAGCGGGACATACAAGATAGACAGCGACGAACAACTTAGGGCGTTCTTCAACACTGTCGGCGAAGGAGTGGGAAACTACGTGGTGGAGGAGTTCATCACAGGTGACATCTGCTCCTATGACGCTGTGGTCGACGCACAGGGCAATGCGCTCTTCGAGTCGATGACCGTGTGGCCGCCGTCCATCATGGATATCGTGAACCTGCGGCTCGACCTCGCCTATTATGTGGACAAGGACATGCCTGAGAATCTCCGCACATGGGGACGTCGCACGGTGAAGGCTTTCGGCATAGGCAGTCGTTTCGTACATCTGGAGTTCTTCCGACTTGACCGACGGCGAGAGGGTTTGGGCGAGAAAGGTGATTTCGTGGCTTTGGAGGTGAACATGCGTCCTGCCGGCGGTTATACTCCCGACATGATTAACTATGCCCATTCCACCGACGTCTATAAGATTTGGGCTGACATGGTGGCATTCAACGAGAGCCGCACCTCCTTGGGTGATCAATACTACTGCGCTTTTGCCAGCCGCCGCGACATCTACCATTACGTCCATAGCCATGACGAAGTGCTCTGCCGATACGGCGAACGCATGGTGATGTGCGAAAGGATGCCGGAACTGTTCTCAGCGGCCATGGGACAACAGATGTACACAGTGAGGCTCGACAGCCTTGAAGAAGTGAAAGAATTTACAGCATTCGTACACGATAAATTGCAATGAAAATCAATTATATCAAGAAATATAGCGCCGCCCTCGGGCGGGAAATGGAGTACAAGACTTACGGAACCAACGGCCATCCCGTGCTGGTGTTTCCATCACAGGACGGACGGTTCTACGACTACCAGGATTTCGATATGGTGGGCGTATTGTCTGGTTATATCGACCGTGAACTGATACGTCTGATATGCGTGGACAGCATCGACCGTGAGACATGGTCGGACATCCAGGGCGACCACCATCAACGCATCGCACTGCATGAACGGTGGTTTCATTATATCGTCGATGAACTCATTCCAGAAGTCAGGCATCACGACAATGAGACCTTTATCGTCACCGGGTGCAGCATGGGCGGCTTCCATGCAGGAAACTTCTTCTTCCGCCGCCCCGACCTCTTCGACACGCTGTTGGCGCTGAGCGGACTATACTACGCCGGTTACTTCTTCCCGAACTACAGCGACCCCCTCATCTATGACAACTCACCCTACGATTTCCTACGTGGCATGCCCGCCGACCACCCCTATTGGGATGTCTATCGCCATCGCAGCATCGTTATGTGCGTTGGACAGGGTGCCTGGGAGGACGAACTGCTGGAAAGCACTCGCCAAATGGATACCCTTCTCAGAGAACGGAAGGTTCCCGCATGGATAGACTATTGGGGACACGATGTAGCCCACGACTGGGCATGGTGGCGCAAACAGATTGTTTATTTTATGAGTCACCTATTGACTGAAGAGACTGTGGAGTATATGATTTAGTCCGATTTAGTACGATGCAAAGGTCTGATTCTTCTGTAACATAATTGATCTTCTCATATTCATTCTATTTCTGAGATTATAAATTCCTCTGATTTATCGGTATGCCATTTTAAAATCTATTTCTTGCTCTGCCTGAACAGCCAATCCCTGATGGCGGCAATCTTGTAGCCGTAGTCAAACGATGACATGTGCTCCATTGCGCGTCCCGTTTCTGGAAGTACACTTCCAGCCTCCCACTTGATGAAGTTGACGTTACCGCCACGAGCAATCAACTCTTCTGCCAGTCGCTCCTGTTCCTGAGCGGGAAGTTTAGCACTCCACGATGCGGAATCAACCCTTGCATTGTTCTCCTTCAACACCTTTGCCAGGTCTTGCATGCCGCCCGATGCCTTCTGGTCGCCACCGGCTACGATATAGAAGAAATGCTTATTGCCGAAGTCCTGCATCTTCGA
>JAEEGL010812949.1_pt1 | contig 25616 bp, 22 predicted proteins | sample 9134231 | NCBI WGS metagenome assembly JAEEGL01 (sample SAMN16246548, study PRJNA631951) | gut metagenome | biome: gut microbiome; feature: rumen; material: fiber-attached | host: Bos | place: Iran: Karaj | collected 2018-10
CTGGAGCACGACCTTCACCACCACCATGTGGGTGATCATTAGGGTTCATAACAGAACCACGAACTGTAGGACGAATTCCCATATGACGAGTACGTCCAGCTTTTCCTAAAGAAACAAGTTCATGATCAGCATTTCCTACTTCACCAACTGTTGCATAACATTTTCCTAATACTTTTCTTTGTTCACCACTTGATAAACGAACCATAACATAATTATCTTCACGTCCTAAGATTTGTGCAGATGAACCAGCACTTCTTGCAAGTTCTCCACCTTTTAATGGACGAAGTTCAATATTATGAATTACCGTACCAACGGGAATATTCATAATTGGTAATGCGTTACCAATTTTTATATCAGCGTTTTCACCACTAACAATTTCCATACCAACTTGTAAGTCTTTTGGAGCAATAATATATCTTTTTTCACCATCACGGTAATTAATTAATGCAATGTTAGCAGTTCTATTTGGATCGTATTCAATACTAGCAACACGTCCAGGAACATCATATTTATTTCTTTTGAAATCAATAATACGATATTTTCTTTTTTCGCCACCACCTTGATGTCTTACAGTGATATGTCCTTGATTGTTACGACCACCATTTTTCTTCTTAATTACAACTAAACTTTTTTCAGGAGTAGACTTTGTAATTTCTTCATTAACTAGTGAACTCATTTGACGTCTAGCTGCAGTAACTGGTCTAAAGCTTCTAATTGCCATCTTTAGTCCCTCCTCTACTTAATTTCGATAGTCATACCTTCGGCTAATTTAACCATAGCTTTTTTATATTTGTTAGCTAATCCAGTATAACGACCTACTCTTTTTTTCTTTGGTTTTGTATTTAATGTAGATATTTCTACAACTTTTACTTTAAATATTTTTTCAATTGCATCTTTAATTTCTGTTTTAGTAGCACGTGGATCACATAAGAATGTATAAACTCCATTTTGTTCATCAGTTCTACTTTTTTCAGTAATTAAAGGTGCTTTAATAATTTCTAAATACTTAGTATCCATTATTTATAAGCCTCCTCAGTCTCTTTAAGAGCCTCACGAGAGAATAGAAGAACATCTGCATTAACAATATCAAGTACATTTAATTCAGCTGGTTCCATTAATAAAACATTGCCTAAGTTACTTGATGCTAAAATAACGTTTTCAGAAAGTTCATCAAGAACGATTAATACTTTCTTATCATTTAATTCTAATTTTGTTAAAGCGTTAACAAAATCTTTTGTTTTATTGCTTTCAAGTTCAAAGTTATCAACAACAACAATGTTCTTTTCCATAGCTTTGTAACTTAAAGCACTCTTCATTGCAATTCTTCTTTCTTTACGATTTGTCTTAATTTCATAATTTCTAGGTTTTGGTCCTAATGCGATACCTCCACCTCTCCATTGTGGAGCACGAATAGATCCTTGTCTTGCACGACCAGTACCTTTTTGTCTCCAAGGTTTACGTCCACCACCAGCAACTTCACTTCTAGTCTTAGTTGAATAAGTACCTTGACGAAGTCCAGCACGGCAAACGATAATTGCATCTGTTAATACCTTATCGTTAGGTTCAATCCCAAATACTTCTTTATTTAATTTTAAGTCCTTAATCTTTTCCATAACTATTTCTCCTCACAATCCTTTTAGTTTTGTGATTCCAAAGAAGTTTCTTCATTAGTTTCTTCTTTAACTTCTTCTACAGTTTCATTAACTTCTTCTGTAACTGGAGCTATTTCTTCATAAGAAACTAATTCCATAGGAGTATTTGATTTGCCATTAGCTTTAACTCCTGATTTAATAATAACTAAAGATTTCTTTGGACCTGGGACATTACCCTTAACTAAGATAACATTATCTTCATTCATAACTTTAACTATTTCAAGATTTTGAATAGTTACTTGTTCGTTACCCATATGACCTGGTAACTTCTTTCCTTTTAATACATGCATTGGTAAAAGTGTTCCAAGTGAACCAACACCACGATGATATTGAGAACCATGTCCCATAGGACCTCTTGTTTGGTTATATCTTTTAATAACACCTTGATATCCTTTACCTTTACTAATACCTGTTACGTCAACGATTTCTCCTTCAGTAAATACAGTTGCATCAAGAACTTGTCCTAATGTGTAATCGTTAACATTTACCCCTCTAAACTCTTTTAAGAAGCGCTTAGGTTCTGTATTTGCTTTTTTAGTGTGACCAATATTTGCTTTTGAAGCATTCTTTTCTTTAACTGTATGAGTAGCAACTTGAATTGCATCATAACCATCTTTTTCAGTTGTCTTAATTTGTGTAACAACATTAGGTTCAACTTCAATTACAGTTACAGGAACTAAATTACCTTCAGTAGTAAATACTTGAGTCATTCCAATCTTTCTACCTAAGATTCCTTTCATAATTAATTTCTCCTTTTCTTATTTTCTTAATTTAATGTTTGGATATTGATATCAACACCACTTGGTAAATCTAAATGAGCTAAAGCATCAATGATTTCCTTACTAGGGTTCTTAATATCAATTAGTCTCTTATGAGTTCTCATTTCAAATTGCTCACGAGAGTCTTTGTATTTAAATACTGCTCTTAAGATTGTAATCTTTTCAACTTCAGTTGGAAGTGGTACTGGACCACTAACTTCACCACCAGAACGTTTTACAGTTTCAACAATTTTAGTACAAGCTGTATCTAAAATACGATGATCGTATGCTTTTAATTTAATACGAACTTTCTTTGCCATTTTGTGTCACTCCCTTCGTCTATATCTTGTATAGGCATGCTCCGCGCAAATAACCCGATAACCATTTAGCAACTCAACCTGGCGTATCGACAACCTTGCACATCTATGCACAACACACGTTTATCATTTTAACACGATTTTTTTGTTAAAGCAAGAACTTTTTTATAAAATTTTTAATTATTTTTACGTAAAGAAAAAACTACTTCAAAGTAGTCTTTTTTATCTCCTCTATTACCTCTAAAACAATATCATTAGATGTTGATGCTCCAGCCATAATTCCTACCTTATCAGATTCATTGAAACGAAAATTAATATCATCTTTATTTTCTATTAAGTATGTTTCACAATAATCTTTTGATAAATTATATAGTTCTTTAGTGTTAGAGCTATTCTTTCCACCTATTATAACCATTTTATCAACGGTTTTTGACAATTCTACAACTTCTTTTTGCCGTAGGTTTGTCGCATTACAGATTGATTTGTTAACTATAATATCAATGTTATTAAACTTGCTTTTTATTTTATCAACTAAAATATCAAAATCTTTATTATTAAAAGTCGTTTGCGAAATAATATATATATCCTTTCTTTTACTATTAATAAACTCTTTATAACAGCCATCAATCTCATTTTCATTTGATATAACATAAGCATATTTACAATGACCTTTAGTACCAATTACTTCAGGATGATCATGTTTACCAATAATTATAATAAAAGAATCATTATGTTTTAAAACATCTTTATGAATTATTTTAATCTTGCCACAAGTTAAATCAATAATAACTAAATTCTTTTCTTTAGCTTTTTCATAAATATCTAGACTTTCTCCATGAGCTCTGATTATAACTTTAGAATTATCTGGTATTTCAAGAATATCATTCACTGTTATCATACCTTTTTCTTCTAATGATGCTACTACATCTTTATTATGAACAATCTCTCCTAAACAATAAATAGGATGAAATTTAGACAGTTCTTCAATAGCCTTATCAATAGTATATTTAACACCGTTACAAAAGCCAGAGTTTTTACCAATAATTATTTCCATAATATCACCAACGTAATTATCATATATAATATATAATAAAAAAACAAGACTAAGTCTTGTTTATTCTGTTGGTACAATTTTTCCTTCTGGTTCTTCTTCTTTAATTTCACGAATAGATTCAATAACTGGACGTTTACCTTCTTCAAGTAATTCATCTTCTTCTGTTGCATATTTCTTCATTACTTTATCAAGAATATCCATACCTTCAACAACTTTACCAAATGCTGCATAATTACCATCTAAATAAGTAGAATCAGTTGTTACAATAAAGAATTGGGTTGAAGCACTATTAGGATCGTCACCACGAGCCATTGATATCGTTCCTCTTACGTGACTTATATCATTCTTATGACCATTTGTTTCAAACTCACCTTCAATATAATTACCGTTATCACCATTACCATTTCCAAGTGGATCTCCACCTTGCATCATGAAATCTTTTAAAATACGATGGAATGATAAATTATCATAAAAACCACTATTAGCTAAATCAATGAAGTTAGTTACGGTGATAGGAGCTTTATCAGCATCAAGTTCTAATTTAACACTACCAAAATCCTTAATTGTTAATTGAGCATAAACTTTACCATTACGTAAATTAGAATGATCAACACCTTTAATTAAGTTAACAACAACACCAAGGATTACAACAACAGCTATACCAATAATAGCAAAGACTATTTTATGATCCTTCTTTTCTTTAACTTCTTTAACTTTTATTTCTTCTTTCTTCTCTATTTTCTTAATTTCTTTTTTCTTTGTTTCTACTTTCTTTTCTTCTTTAACTGGTTTTTTAGCTACTGTCTTTTTTGTTTCTTTTTTAGCAGTTGTTTTACCAGTTTCTTTTTTTGTTGCCATATATTCCTCCTATGTAAATTATATCATTGATAAAAATAAAAATTATCTTTTTGACACAATTAAACAAACAAAAAAGTGGATAAATCCACTTATTTTGTATAAACATTATAAATACTAGGTATATATAATACTGTTCCTTCTTTAATATCTTTTTTATTAATACCATTTACTTCTAATAACATATTAGCGTAATTTTCATCTTCATAAACTAATAATGCTATTTTTTTAATGGTATCATTTCTTTTAACCACATAATAGCCATCATTACTTGCAAATGTATTATTTTCAAAATACATTCTCATATCATCAGCACTTGGAAAGAACATGGTACTTGGATTATACACACCATAATTAAGAATGTTATTAACACCCGCTAAAATAGAAGCATATTTACTTGTTCCATAATACTTTTTAGACATTGTATATAAATCCATTGAGTAATTACCAACTCTTATTTCATTTAAAGTATCAATACTTGGTAAATAAATAATAAGGCCATTAGCAATCTTTTTTGGATCATCAATATTATTATATATGGCAAGAGCTTCCCAATAATTACCACTACCATAATTATCTTTAGCTATTTTCCATAAGGTATCTGGATCATTAAAGACATGTTGGTTTTCAACAAATTCTTCTTTCTTATCATCTTCTCCTTCAAATGTCATATTCATAGCACGTAAATCAAGATAAGAGAATGGTGGAATCATAATTTCTCTTCCTGTTCTAATCTTTCTTGGATTAGTAATACCATTAAAATATGCAAGAGGTTTCCAATATTCACCATTTCCATAATAGTCTCTTGCTAGTCTCCATAAAGTATCAGTATCTGTAAACGTATGATAAATAATATTGTCAACATATCCATAATCATCCTGTCCACAAAAATCTAGTTCACGAATATCATCAGGTAGATATAATACTTGGCCTGCTCTTATATAATTTTCATTTTCAATACTATTTAGATACGCAAGTTCATCAGAATACGAAATAGTTCCATATTTTCTTTGTGAAATACCCGTTAATGTATCACCAGGTTGTACAACATAGCTTTCAGCCACTGCCGCCATTGGACTTAATAACATTCCTCCTACTAAAGCATAACTTGCTATCTTCTTTAATTTTCCTTTGTTAATAAAGTTAATTTTCATAACACACCTCCCCAATTAAGAAAAATATCGTATGCATTGGACAAAATCAAAATTCATAATTCTTTAATAATAAAATACCCTTGGTGATAAGGATGTATAACAATATATTTAGAATTATTAGAGAAAAAAATGAATTAACAACAAGAATGGTTGCTGACATTTTAGGTATTAGTAAATCAACATATAATTATCTAGAAAACAAAAATCAATTTACGATTTCTAATTTAGTAAATTTTTGTAACTACTTTCATGTGTCTAGTGATTACGCTTTAGGATTAACAGATATAAATCAATTTAATTCTAAAACTAATTATAAATTTGATTCTAAACTATTTGGTAATAGATTAAAAGAAATACGACTTAAGAACAATCTAACACAAGCTAAATTAGCAAAACTTTTAGATATTAATCAATCAATGATTAGTGCTTACGAAAATAATCGTTCTAAAATGCAAGGATATTATCTTTATCCATTATCCAAAACTCTTAAAGTATCATCAGACTATCTTGTTGGACTATCAAATGTATATAATAGGATCCCTAATTAATACACGTATATATTACCACAAAACGTCTTTTTTTTCAATTGATACAAGGCAATTTTTAAGATATAATTAAATCATGAAATTGATTGTTAATAATAAAGAATTTAATTTAGTGGAAGCAAATACTTTTTTTAAAAAATTAAAAGGATTAATGTTTAAAAAAGAAATAAAAGAAATTATAGTATTTAAACATTGTTCTAGTATCCATACTTTCTTTATGAAAAGAAATATTGATATCATCTTTTTTGATAAAAACAAAAAATTATTAGAAATTCATAAAGATATTAAAAAGAATAAAATAATTATTTGTAAACATGCTTATTACACAATTGAATTATTAAGTAATACTTTAGATTTAGATAAAGAAATTAAATTAATATAAAAACTACATATTTGAAATATGTAGTTTTTTATTTTAATTACATTGTAAATGAACTTTAGTATAAACATAACAGTCAAGACCGTCATCACTACCACAATTTGATGTTGATGTTGTAGAGCCTTTGTAGTAACAAATTGGATGACCTTCAGAACTAATATATGATGCTGATAAATTATTACATAATCTATTATCATAGTCACCATCATATCCATATATTTTTTCTCTACTACCTTCACTACAAGAATAAGCTATAGTATCAATGGAACTTTTAGCCATTATCTTCATCTTTGTACTCATTTTATTACTATTATCAAATGAAACATTTCCACTTTTACGAGTCCAATTTGAGAAATAGTATCGATAGATAGATGAAGTAGTCTTAACATTTGCACTAATATCATGTTTATAATTACTACTACTTGAACCAGGTCCAAGTAAGATAACACTACTACTAACTTGTTTTCCATTAATCGTTAATGAGCTAATAGCATCTCGTACATTAACAGATAACGTATAATAATGAACATCACGTGATACTTCGCCATTTGTTGTTGTAACCATTATATTCGTGTTTTTAAGAGCTGTTTTATTATTATTATCAACGCCAGCATATATATAATATGTACCACTTTCAACATTTTCAAAATCAACTCTTGAAGATGATGCTGTTGCACTATATTTTAAAGATCCATTTTTATATAATGCTATTTTTTGTCCACTTGAAGCATATAAAACACCATCTTTATAAAGTCTTATAGAAATAGCATTTTTAACAACTTTTTCTTTTATTTCGATTTTTCCACTTCCACATTCTTTATCATTATGAAGGGAATCTCCTTTGATTCTTACATAAACGTTTGTTGTACCAACTTCCGTTCTCGTTGGTTTTGTTGTTGACCATGTACCTGTTGATGAAGTACGGTATTCCAAAGTTCCTCCACTACTTGATGATAATGAAATAGTATGACTATTACCATCATAAGTTCCACTATATGAAGTTATAGTTGGACAAACAGGATCTGTTTTTTGTTTCTTAATATAAACATATCTTGTTATTTTTGGACCTGCTGTTGTATTGTAATATGGTTCAAAAACAAACATATGAATACCTTCTGTACTGAAATTACTTAACACTGTAATCTCACTAGAATTCATTGCTAATTCAGTTGATGGGGTACAAGTTGATGCTGTTGTACGACAATATTTGATTTTATTAACATTACCTGTTTTGGAAACTCTAATTGTTGTTGCAGAAACAGAACTTGAATTTATTGTAGGTTTGGTTGTTGTTAATCCATTTCCTGTTACACTAATTGTTCCAACTGGCGAAGTAGTATTTGGTACTTCTAAATCAATAAATGTACTTTCACCGTTATAGTATGCAGTTATTCTTGCCTTACCAGCTCCAACGGCTTTAACTAATCCATTAGATACTGTTGCAACCGTTGTTTTAGAACTTGTCCATGTAACTCCTGATGTTTTCTTAGCACCATTTACATATAGGAATAGTTGTTCTTCTGTACCTTTTATCATTGATACTCCAGTTCCAACAACAATATTATTTTGATTTCTAAATTCAAGTCTTGATGGCCCACCAATATCTGATGCTACGATATCAACATATGTACTCTTTCCATTATAAGTTGCAGTTATTCTTACAGTACCTGTAGAAACAATTGTTATTAATCCATTTGATACAGTAGCAACACTTGTTTTAGAACTTGTCCATGTAACTCCTGTTGTTTTCTTTGTTCCATTAACATATAAATATATTTGTTTTGTATTACCTTTTAATAAATTAATACTAGTAGCAAGAGCTGTATTAGATGTATCTTTTAATACTAAGCTAGTAGGACATGAAGATGAAGTTGTATAACTAGACATCAAGACATAATTACTTATACCTAGGAAACTTCCCCATTCATAGTTTGCAGTAGATCCAATTCTAAAGCATCCTTTATTTCCTCTATTAATATAGGCCTTACAAGCTGTTTCACCAACAACACTTGTTACATCATTAGTATGGGTTGAATCTTTTTGACCCCATACGCAATTACCACTACCATTACAATAGCATCTATCTGGTGTTGCCCCACCACAGTCACTTTGTTTTTCGATTGTTGATACATATGCATAATTTGTTGGATTATGTAAATAACTTCCCCAAGTATAACTTCCATTATGTAAGAAGCATCCAACATTTCCTCGATCTATATATTTTTTACAAACAGTATAACTATTATCCGTAAGTATTGTATATCCATTACCACTTAATCCCCAACGACATGCTCCACTACTATTACAATAGCAGGCATTAGTATATGCTTCATCAGGAATATAGATATACCAATTATCAGGTCCTCTTACTAGAGCATTTGCCGCATTATATTCAGACACTCTTACGGTTATCATTCCTCTTGTTGTAATATTATAAACGCCATTATCTAATACTTTAGTTGATGGTGTACAATTATCTCCTAAACAAACTTTTAAATAACTTACTCCACCATTTACGATATCAAAGGAAACGGTTTGATCTCCTGTCTTAGCATAACTATTAGCAGTACCTGGATTATTATATAAATTATTGGAAGTTACTTTATAACCAATTGTTGGTGTAGAACCTCCACCAATACCTTTAATTGTTACATATCTTGTTTCTTCCGTTCCTTCTTGTCCTTGATAATAAGGAATGGCTTTAATTACATAAACTGTTTTAGCTGTAACTGTTGATGGTGGTAAAGTAAATTCATCAGTATAAATACTATAACTACAAGTTGAAGATGTTGCTTTATTATAGAAGCAGAATCTTATTTCATCAACATTACCACTTCCTTTTAAAGTAATCTTCGTACTATCAACTTCATTACCATTAACATCTGTTGAAACAGCATTATTTGTTCCTGTAATAACAACACTACCAACTTTTTTGGTTGGTGTTCCGCCACCACCTCCTGGATCCGTTGGATCATCTGGTGGATTATATGGTTCATTAACCGTTACATATATTAAACGTTTAATATCTAAATTAGAACTTGGAGATACGGTAATAATCGTACTACCACTTCCAAAGGCCGATATGGTTCCACTACTATCGACACTTAATACTGTTGGATTATCTACTAAATAAGTAATAACTTGATTTGTAGCATTACTTGGTTCAACAGTAGCAACTATTTGCTTTTGTTCTCCAACTTCCATTGTAATATTTGTTTCACTCTCTAAATTTATACCTGTTACTGGTACTTCTCCAGCTAAAACATGAACGACCATTGTATCACGTAAATCTAAAGAAGAAATTGATATTTCAACATTACCTGCTTTTCTTGCAACTAATTCACCATTTAAGACCGTTGCAATTTCCTCATCAGAACTAGTCCACAAGATATAATCCGTACTTGCAGTTGCTGGTTCTTGACGATAAGTAAGCATCTTTGTTTCACCTTCAGTTAAAGTTATCTCTTTTTCATCAAAAGATAAACTAGTTGGTAAAACATATATTCCAGGAACAATTTGTCCATTAATAACACGTGCTTTGATATTTGTTTGAGCTTCGCCATCATTAACCGTAACTCTTATTGTTGTTTCTCCAATTGCGTTTGCGGTTAATACTCCTGTTTCCATATCAATACTTGCTACATTGGGTTCAGTCGATGAAAAGATTTTACTCTTTACCAAAGCTTCACTTGGTGAAACTTGTATAGGCACCTCATAAGTTGTACCAACAGGCATTAAGATAATGCCTTCATCCGATATTGTAACTTTTTCTACTTTTATTGATGTATCACCTTCAGTAACAGTAACTTCACATTCATGCTTCCGTTTATTATATGTACCTGTTACTGTTGTTTTTCCAACCTTAACACCTTTAACCATACCATTTTTATCAACGGTGGCAATTGATGGATCTTTACTTTCCCATTGAACATTAGTTACATTTTTTCCATCTTTAAGTAAATTTAATTGGCCACTTGTTTCTGTTGTAATTGTTAAAGTTTTTGATGAAATAGTTACTCCATCATCACTACTACTTGAAAACAAAGACATTAAAATTAATAATACAATTACTAAAACGGCTATAATAACTAACTTTTTATTTTCTTTCAAAAAGTTTGTTACTTTATCCATAGTGGATACATCACCATCAGCATAATCTGTATCTTCTAATTCTTGCTCTTCTTCATCATCAATCTCGAATTCATCATCCATACACGACACCTCTATTATAATTTTAACATAATTAAATATTTTAACAATAAAAAAATAAAGAAATATTTTTATTTCTTTATTTTGTTTTTTAAATTAATTAATTCATAAAAAGCAAGACGATTTCCCGCACCATTTATATAATGATTTTCAATCAATTCTTCAATTTCTTCTATCGTAAATAAATCAAAATTAATATATTCACTATCATCTAAGTTTTGATCTGATACTTTAATTGCATTATCAGCAATAACAATATTAATTGTCGAACCATCAATACCTAATGAAGAATAATAACTATCTAAAAGAACAATATTATCTGATTTAAAACCCGTTTCTTCTTGAAGTTCTCTATTAGCAGCCGTTATACTATCTTCACCTTCTTCAATATAACCTGATGGGAATTCAACTGATACAATACCATTTATTCTATTTTGAACAACTAGCAAATATTTTTCATCACTTGTTCTTGCAACAATAATAACCGCTTGTTTACCATTATTCTTTCTTATTCTTTCTCTTTTGATTATTTTACCATTAGGAAGTTTATAATCTTCTTCTAAAAGTGTTATAAAGTTTCCTTTATACAATTCTTTTATATTTATTTTTTCAGCTTTCGTATCATGGATTAAACCTTTAATTCTATTATCTAAATCTTTATTCATATTTCACCTATAACTTTAGTTTTTTCGTTTTTACAAAACTATCATAATATTCATAATTATTAGTTACTGTTGTAACATCAATATCTCGATTAAAATATTTATCGAACGAGCACATAAAATCTTTAGCAGTTGCAGGAATCTTGGTCCATCCACCATTATATATTAGATATGTTCCTGTAGGTAATTTAACAATCCCTCTAGCTTCCGCTGGAAAAACATTTCTTCTTGGAGTTAACAATCCTTTATTTTTAGGAAGAATACCTTCTAAGATATTAGGTACTACTCCATTATGATAATGACCTGTAATTACTAAATTATAATCTTTTAATAATTCTTGATTCATACTACTTTGAATTGGTTCTGGAGAGTGATTTAAAAAGATTTTATATTTATCACTAGGTAAATCTTTAACTAAAGACTCTTTACTTGATAAATCATTATAGAAAGCAAGATCATCTTCCATATTAGATCCATCTTTAAAATATGCACTTCCTTTTTGAAGATAACCACCTACAAAGATATTATCATCAGTATAACTTTGATCTATAAGTATATGCGTATTAGCATCTTTATATTTATCCCAAATCGTTGATATCGTCATTAAATCATTTGGTTTATCATAATAATAATCATGATTTCCAAGAATAATAAAAGTTTTACCAATATTATTACAATTCTTAATTAAGACATCAAGTTCAAGTAATCTTTTGTCATACGATAATTCCATTGGTGTATCAACAGTATCTCCCAAGATCATAATATAATCAGGATTAATACTATCAATTAATTTTAATAATTTATCAACACTAAACAAGTCAACATTTTTAGATAAATGAATATCACCAACACTTAATATCTTAATATCTTTATTAACACAATCACTATAAAAGGTTGATTCTCTAACTTTAACAAAATCACTTGGATAGTTCATAAACTCCTCCAGTGAATTATTCTATTATATATAAGGCATTATGTCAAAAAATAATAAAAAAACTAAATATTAAATTTAGTTTTTAAATAACAATAATCAAAATAGAAATAACTATAATTGTTACAAGAGCAATAGGAACGCGTCCTTTATATTTTTTATACATTGCAACAATTTCTTTTCTCTTTTTTAAATTGTTAACATTTTTACCAATTAGAACTTCTCCTGCTCCCTTATATGACTCAACATCTTCTTTATAAATAGAATTATAACTAGAATCATGTCCAGCATAAACAGTTTCCGGAATTAACGGATCATACAAACCTAATATTTTAGAACTTTTAAACATAAACCCAATTCCATACCCAAGTAAAAATACGATTATTGGATAACCAACATAAGTTTCTTTTAATACTTTCAAAATATCAGGTACAAATAACAAAGCTGAAACAAGAATAATAGCTGGAATTAAGCCAAAGCCTAGATATACTTTTCTTATTACCATTGACCTTTTTTCAATAACTTTATCATATCTTGGTCGTGCATTAAGAACCTTATTCTTTATTAATTCATAAACATCCTTAATATGATTGTCATCTTTCTTTATTGATACATCTACTTCCATTTTATATTCTCTAACATAAATAGATATACTTTGATAAATAACATCATAACTCCAACTATCATCTGTTTTTGCAGAATACGAATATCTAAAGTAAACAGAAAAGTCTTTGATTTCTTCTAATCGATTATGAAAAACTGTAATGAAATCAATATAATTATCTAATTTAACACTTGAAGAATCATAAAAAGAAACATCAAAATTCAATTCGCTTCCTTCATCTTTTAAATCCCATCTTTGATATTGTCTTTCTAATATTTCATTATTTTTTTCAACATTTTTTGTTACTTTTTCTATTTCGATAATCTTTTCATTCATTAAAGCAATTATATCTTCAATATCAGAGGCTTGAATAATTTTATTAGAAATAGATAAAGAATCTTTATACATAATCTATCTCCTTTTTATTTTGAACAGAAAATGGTATTACAAGTATCAAAAGAATTTAATAGTTCAATAATTCTTTTTTCAATTGCATCCATTTCACTATCTTCATAATTAGATTTTCTAGTAAACTTAATATTATATGGCTGAAAATCAACAACAAATTGATTTTCAAACTTTGTTAAATTTAAATAACCTTTACCACGAGAAAAATCTAAATTCATAACAATTTTCATATCTGATATATTATTTATTTTTCCTTCTCTATATAAATTACTAAAAGACTCAAAATTTTTACAAGTTGTATAATCATGTGATAAAGAATTATCAATAGGTTTTCTTATAGTAATTTCAAAATTGGAATAATAATTTTTATATTGATGTTCTTGAAATTCAGGTTTTAACTTTTCATTTCTTGCCTTTTCTTCTTCTGATATACTCATTAACCTATTAAAGACACCATCAAAGAATTGAACAATAATGCCAATTTTATCAATAACAGGAACAATGTTTGAATAATCATAAACATTATCAATTGCTTTTTCCATACACTCACCTACTATTTAAATATATCATAATTTCAAACACCTTGTATACTTTATAATTATTTATAATATTTTTTATGTAAATAAAAGAACTAAGTTTTAAACTTAGTTCTTTTTTATTAATATTGGATGTCCCAATATACCATGTGTTTAGCAGGCTTACCACAGCATACACAAACATCACTTACCCATTTTTCATTTTCAATAAGACAACGAGATTTACATCCTCTTATTTCTTTTATCTTTTCTTCACAAGCAACATCACCACACCACATAGCTTTGGTAAATCCTGGGTGATTTTCCATAATTTCTTTTAATTCATCCATATTCTTGGCTGTAAAGGTAAGTTCATCACGTCTTTTTTGGGCACGATCATACATATCTTTTTGAATTGTTTCAAGTAATTCATTTACTTCTTTTACAATATCACTATCTTTTGATATATTTATTTTTTCACTTGTATCACGTCTTGTTAAAGTAATTTGATTAGCTTCAAAATCACGTTTACCAAATTCAATTCTAACTGGTATTCCATTTACTTCAGCTTCAGCGAATTTAAATCCTGGTGATTTTTCTGTTTTATCAACATAGCAAGTAATATCATTCTTGTTTAATAATTCACATAAAGTATCCGCATAATTTTTTATTTCTTCATCAGTTCCAATTGGAATTATAACAGCTTTACGTGGAGCAATTCTTGGTGGTAATACTAAACCTTTATCATCAGAATGAACCATAATTAATTCACCAATCATTCTTGTTGTTGTACCCCATGATGTTTGGTAAACATAATCTAGTTTATTTTCTCTATTTTGGAATTTAATATCATATGCTTTACTAAATTTTTGACCAAAGTAATGACTTGTTCCACATTGAAGAGCTACACCATTATACATTAAAGATTCATTAGTTAAAGTATACTCTGCTCCAGCGAATTTCTCTTTTTCGGTTTTTCTTCCTGTTATAGATGGTATTGCAAGTATTTCATGATGAAACCACTCATAAACATCCATCATCTTTTTTGTTTCTTCTTCGGCTTCTTCCCTCGTTTCATGAATTGTATGACCTTCTTGCCATAAGAATTCTCTACTTCTTAAGAATGGTCTTGTTTCTTTTTCCCAACGAAGAACGTTACACCATTGATTAAATAGCATAGGAAGATCTCTATATGTTTTAACGGCATCATGATAATAATCACTAAATAATGTTTCACTAGTTGGTCTTATACATAATCTTTCCGTTAAATCTTTTTGACCACCTTGTGTAACCCAAGCTACTTCAGGAGCAAATCCTTCTACTAGTTCTCCTTCTTTTTTCATAAGATTCTCAGGAATTAGTACTGGCATTTGAACATTAACATGACCTAACTCCTTAAATTTCTTATCTAATACTTCTTGCATTTTTTCCCAAATTGCATAGCCATTCGGAAGGATAGCAATACACCCCTTTACATTTGTGTAACTAGCAAGCTTTGCAGCACTAACTACATCAGTGTACCATTGCGCGAAATCAACATCACGACTGGTAATTTTTTCATTTGCCATATTTATCCTCTCCTTTCTGGCAATAAAAAAAGAGATAGTAGGAGTCCAAAGACGTTACCATCCCTTATTTAACTTATTTTATATAACGGTTTCCCGGCCCTTTTCGAATTACTCTTAGAGGCTCTCAGAAGACAGGAGTTATAATTTTTGTTAACTTATTTTCACTATCCTAAGCTCACTAATAACAAAACTTTTATAACATTTCTTCGTCATTGATTTATACATATAATTTAACACTAATATGTTATTATTTCAAGTTTTTCTTTAAGAATTTAACTAATTCATCAGTAGTGAAAGTATATTCTTCTTTTTTAATCATATCTTTAATTTTATAATTACCACTACTTACTTCATCATTACCAATAATCATTACAAATGGAATATTATTACGTTCTGCATATTCAAAACACTTACCTACTTTTCGTTTATTCATTTCGATAAGAACACGACATCCAATTTCACGAAGTGATGTTGCAAGACGTAATGTATCAATACTTGTATCAAGTGGTACCATATAAATATCACTTATTGGTTCATCTTTCATTTCTTCTTTTAAAATTACATAAATTGGTTCAAGACCAAAGCTTAATCCTACTGCTGGATACTCTTGGCCATTATCCATAAAGTTCGTAATAATTTTATTGTATCTTCCACCAGCTCCGATAGCGCAAGTTAGTCTTTCTTTCTTATCATAGAATTCAAATACTAATCCCGTATAAATAGATAAACCACGAGCTAAAGTACTAGTGAATCTACAATCATCTAAGATACCTAATTCTTTTAAATAAGTATTTAATTCAATAATTTCTTCTACACCTTCGCGAATTAAATTATTCTTCTCACCAAGTTTTTCATAATCACTTAGTTTCTTTTCAAATAGATCTAATAATTTATCGATTTTTTCACCAGGGATTAAAGCTTCACTTAACATACTTATTAATTCTTCACGAGATACTTTTTCTTTTTTATCAATAATACCAATAACCATATTAATTTTATCTTCATCAATACCTGCTTCAACAATAAGTCCACTCATTAATTTACGATTATTATATTTAATATAAATATCGATTCCAAGAGCTTTATAAGTATTAACAGCCATAACCATTTGTTCTGCTTCAATATATCGATTATCAATACCTACAACATCAACATCACATTGATAAAATTCTCTTGTTCTTCCAAGTTTAACCGGGCCATTTCTAAATACTCTTCCTATTTCATATCTTCTAAATGGCATTTGAAGGTCTTTATTAAGACCAACGACTTTACAGAAGGGAACGGTAAGATCATAACGAAGTCCAAGGTTTCGATCTCCTTGATCCGTTAATTTATATATTTCATTTAATATTTCTGCATCATCATCATACTTATAACTTAATAAGTCATAATAATTTAACATTGGTGTCTCGATTGGTAAATAACCATATTTTTCAAAATTTCGACGTAATACATCCGTAATCTTATTTCTAATCATCATGTCTTTTGGCATATAGTCAAAAGTACCTTTAACATTCATTAATTTCATAATAATCCTCCTTTTTAAATAAATGAATATACTATGAAATTATGATGCCGAAAGATTAATTTTTGCATATTCTCACCACATTTCAAAGTTATTTTAACACAACATAAAAAAAGAAGCAATTATCTTGCTTCTTCTGTTGCACGAGTTTCACGAACAACCGTGATTTTTATTGTACCTGGATATTGCATTGTACTTTCAATCTTCTCTTTAATTTCACGAGCGATTTGAATACTCTTTAAATCATCAATTTCTTCAGGTTTAACAATAACACGTAATTCACGACCTGCTTGAACAGCAAATGTTTTATCAATTCCATCAATATCATTAGCAACTTGTTCAAGTTGTTCTAGTCTCTTAATATAGTTTTCTAATGAATCATTTCTTGCACCAGGGCGAGATGCAGATAAAGCATCCGCAATAGCAACAATAACACTTATTACACTTGTTGCCTCAGTGTCACCATGATGAGATGCAATAGCATTCAAAACAACTGGATGTTCATGATATTTTTTAGCAATGTCTAAACCAATCTCAACATGACTACCTTCAATTTCATGATCAATAGCTTTACCAATATCATGTAATAAACCAGCTCTTTTAGCTAAGTTAACATTTTCACCAAGTTCACCAGCAATAATACCTGATAAATGACCTACTTCAATCGAATGCTCTAAAGCATTTTGGCCATAACTTGTTCTAAAATGTAATTTACCAACTAATTCAATTAAGGCTGGATCCATTTTTGTAATACCAAGTTCAAATAAGGCATTATTACCATATTCGATAATCTTTTCATTAATTTCTTTACTTGTCTTATCATATAACTCTTCAATCTTTGTTGGATGAATACGTCCATCTTTAACTAAAGCTTCAAGAGTTACTCTTGCGATTTCACGACGTAGAGGATCAAAACTAGATAGTACGACTGCTTCTGGAGTATCATCAATAATTAAATCAACACCAGTTACGGCTTCAATTGTTCTAATATTACGTCCTTCTCGACCAATTAATCTTCCTTTCATTTCATCATTTGGAAGGTTAACTACCGTTACCGTTTCTTGAGATGCAATATCACTAGAGAATTTTTGCATAGATGAAACTAACAATTCACGAGCTTTTTTATCACACTCTAATTTAGCTTCATTTTCACGATCCTTAATATAACTTGCAATCTCTTTAGTCATGGTTTCTTTTACTTTATCCATAACCATTTTTTGTGCTTCTTCTTTGCTAATTCCTGAAATTTCATTCAAGACTTTAATTTGTTCTTGTTTAATCTCCTCAACTTTTGCTTTTTCTTCTTGTAATTGTGTTTGTTTATCAATTATTTTAGATTCACGTTCATCAAGAGCTTCTTCTCTCTTTTGAAATAATAAATCACGTTTATCAATATTATCTTCTCTTTGAGATAATCTTGATTCTAAATCTTTAATTTCTTGTTTTCTTTCGCGATTTTCTTTTTCTGATTCCATTTTTAATTTGTGAATTTCTTCTTTTGCTTCAAGAATCATTTCTCTTTTAGCTTTTTCGCCATCTTTTCTTGCTTTTTCAAGAATAGATTCACTTTTTTTATTAGCTCTTGCGCCACGAATTACATTAATAATTAGCATTACTACAATACCAACTACTAATCCAATGACTAAAAACAAAATAGGAGGTAATCCATCTTTCATTTTATCTCCTTCTGGTATTTTTCTTAAATTTAATAAGCTATCCCCATAATACCATGGTTAAGTACTATGAATTATTAACATCTATTTAAATTATATTAAAACTATTAAAAATACATACAACACTTTAATTGTAGATTTTAATTAATTCCTTGTCAATTACTTTAACAAAAATATAGCCCAATTTTGACATTTTAGTAGATTTTTATTTTCCTATATATTATAATTTAATATAGGTGATTTTATGAATTACCCTCAGGGAATAAAAAAAGGTAACAAGATACCGACAGTTAAAAATATCGACTATAAAAATCGAGGTATGAATTTAGAAGAAGATTTAAATAATACCAACAATTATTATATCGAGAAAGGTATCGCTTATATTTATAAAAAACCTACTCCTATTAAATTAGTTAAAGTTGATTATAAAATAGCTAAAATAACAGAAGCTTATTTTGAAAGTCCATCAACGACTGATTATAATGGAATATATAAAGGATATTATATTGATTTTGAAGCAAAAGAAACCAATAATAGTAAAGGATTCCCTTTAATCAATATTCATAGTCATCAAATTAAACATATAAGAAATATTGATAAAGAAAAAGGTATATGTTTTTTAATAGTTAGATTTAATAAATTAAATGAGACTTATTTATTAATGTCTAACGATTTTATTAATTTTATTGATAATAATGATAAAAAAGTTATTCCTATAACCTACTTTAAAGAAAAAGGATATTTAATTAAAGATAAATTTATCCCAAGAGTAGATTATTTAGAAATAATCAAGAAGTTATTGGAGGTATAAAATGGAAAAGAAGAAAATAATAAAGAAAAAGCCTAACAATCAAGAGATTAAAAAAATTGAAACCAAACCAAATATTACTATTCCTAAAAGACCTAAAGAATCTAGAGGAATAAAAACAAGTACAATAGTTACAATTGTAATTGATATTATATTATTGGTTGGTACATTTGTTGGTTTCTATCATTTCTTTGATAAAGTAACTGCCTTAATTATAACAGGGCTATTATTCTTTATTTTATTAATAGGAGCTTATCTAGATAAGCCAAAGAAAACATCAAAAGTAAGAAGAGTTTTTAAAGTATTATTCACAATCTTCTTAACAATATGTTTAATAGGAGTCCTCGCCGTCTGTGCATTCTTTGGATACATTGTTAAAAATGCTCCATCTTTTGAAAAAGAGTTACTTAAAGAAAAAGAAGCAACGATTATTTATGATAAAGATGGTAATGAATATGCAAAAATTGGTACAGATATAAGAGAAAATATTGAATATCCACAATTAAGTGAACAATTTGTTGATGCTTTAATAGCTACTGAAGATTCTCGTTTCTTCCAACATAACGGATTTGACTTAATGCGTTTCGTTAAAGCAGCTGGTGGCCAATTAGTTAAAAAACTATTAGGTGGCTCTGATAATGCTGGTGGTGGTTCAACATTAACAATGCAAGTTGTTAAAAATACATTTACTAGTTCAGAAGATGAAGGTATCAAAGGTATTATCCGTAAGTTTACTGATATTTATATTTCTATTTTCCAACTTGAAAAAAATTATACTAAAGAACAAATTATTGAATTTTATGTTAATAACCATGAATTAATTGGTAATATTGGTGGTATCCAAGAAGGAAGTCGTTTCTTATTTAATAAAGATGCTAAAGACTTAACGCTTCCAGAAGCAGCTCTTGTTGCTGGACTATATCAAGCACCAACTTACTATAATCCATATAACAATCCAGAACGTGCAGAAAAACGTCGTGAAACGGTATTAAACTTAATGGTAAGACACCATTATATTACAAAAGAAGAACGTGAACTAGCAATGTCTGTTCCCGTTGAAAGTTTATTAAATCAAAATCATGCTAATACAAACGTATATCAAGGATTTATTGATTTAGTTTGTGAAGAAGTTAAAAAACGTTGGGGAGTTGATCCTTATCAAGTTCCTCTACTAATTAATACGACAATGGATCGTAAGGTTCAAGATGGTATTAATGATATTATGAGTGGTAAAACATATAAATGGAAAGACGATAAGATTCAAGGTGGTATCGCTGTTATTAATTCTACTAATGGACAAATTAAAGCTGTTGGTACAGGACGTAACAGAAATGGTGCTAAGAGTTACTCTTATGCAACCTTTGATAAAGATACTTTAAGACAAATTGGATCTACCGCAAAACCGTTATTCGATTATGGACCAGGTATCGAATATAATAATTGGTCAACAGCAAAGATTTTTGATGATTCACCATATACATACTCTGGAGGACGTGCAATTCATAACTATGATGCAACATATAAAGGAAAAATAACATTAAGATATGCTTTAGTTGATTCAAGAAATATTCCTGCTCTTAAAGCATTCCAACAAGTTGATAATAAAAAGATTGTTGAATTAGTTACAACCGTAGGAATTACTCCTGAAATAGATAAAAATGGATATATCCATGAAGCTCATGCAATTGGTGCCTTCACAGGTTCTAGTCCACTTGTTATGGCAGGAGCATATCAAATATTTAGTAATGGTGGATATTTCTTTGAACCATTCTCTGTTACCAAGATAACATTTAGAGATACTGGTGAATCTGATGAATATACATCAAAGAAAATAAAAGTAATTAGTGATTCTACAGCATGGATGATAACAGACGTTCTAAAAGATGTTACAAATAGTAGTAGTCGATTTAGACCAAAATTATCAGATGATATTGTGGCAATCAAAACCGGAACAACAAACTTCGATTCAGCTACTAAGAAGAAATTTAAATTAAAAGATTATGCTATCCGTGATTATTGGGTAGATGGTTATACCAAAGATACCGTTATTAGTGTATGGATGGGATACGATAAAATAAGTAATAAGAATTATTTAAACTTTAATAGTGATGGTTGGAGACGTGATGGCTTGTTTGTTGCCGCTGCTAAAGTTTCATTTAGTCATAAAAAGAGTGATTGGTCACGCCCAAAAGCTGTCGTTCCCGTCACTGTTGAAAAAGGAAGCGACCCTCCAAAGTTACCATCTAATAACACACCTGGAGATCAAAAAATAACCGAGTACTTTAAAGCAGGAACTGAACCAACAGAGGTATCAACGAAATATCTATCTTCGCTTAATCCTACTGGCCTAACGGGAACAATGAGAAGTGACAATTCTGTTCTATTGTCTTGGAACCCTGTTGCAAACCCTGGATATCAAGAAGATTTAGCATTTGGATATTTAATCTTCTATAATGGAACGCAAATAGACTTTACAACAAATACAACATATATTGTTACGAATGGTTCAGTTGGTACATATACTGTTAAATCAGGATATAAATCAAAAGATGGAAAATCTTATAAAAATACAAGTACTGGTACAAGCGTTAAAGTTGAAACAAGTATTACAGCAAAACTTACTGGAAGTAGTTATTCTTCTTATAATGTTGGTGATTATATACCATCATCTCTATATGATGGATCAATGGTATATGTATCCAATAATATTACTGGAGAAAATGTTACAAGCCAGGCTAAGATAACAAAATCGATTACAGATAAAAATGGTAATACCGTATCAACTGTAACATCTAGTGCAGCAAATACATATAAGGTTACTTACAAAATTGAATATAATGGTAAAACAGAATATCTATCGAACACAATTGAAATAAAGGGAAATACTCCTCCACCTCAAGAAGAGCCAGAAGAAGTTCCCCCTGAAAATACAGATTAAAAAAAAGGAAATTTATATTTCCTTTTTTATTTATGATTTTTTTTAAGATAAATAATATCTTTAATTAATCTACACATCATTTTAATTGAAGTAACTGATATTAAGGGAAAATTAATATCAAATAAAGCAATATCACAAGGAGCAAAATAATCATGAATAGTTATCATTCTTTTACGAATTCCCATAACTTGTAATAATTTAAAGTCTTTATAAGTTGGTACTTTTCTTTTTTCATAAACACGATGACAAAAATATAATTTGCAAGCAACGTTATGTGAAGGACATCCATTACTTCTTACATGAGGACATATTCTACAACAACCATTTTTTAGACCAGCCATACAATAACCATTAGAATCAAACTCACAAATATTCTCATAATTAAAATATTCATCTATCTCTTTACAAACTTCATCAAAAATATATGTATTACGTTTACTCTTTCTTTTAATATTTAAAGCATGAATCTCTTTTTCAATACGTTTATCATCAGATTTAAACTTTACAAAAGAAAAAAAGTAAGAACGGTATATAAATAATCTTCGATAGAATTTTTTTAAATCTTTATCATTTTTAATAACAATATTCATAGACATCACTTCCCTATTATAACAAATTTATAATTAAAGATAAACTTTAGATAAAATCATGTTATAATAAAATACGAGGATGGTGAAAATGAGTAATACTAAAGGCGAAGCAATGGGAACGAAATGTCCTGCTTGTGGAGCATCAATCGATTTTGATCCTAAAGCTAGTAAATGGAAATGTAAATATTGTTTTAGTGAGTTCACACTAGAAGAAATGGAAAAAGTTACTAGTGGATCAGCATCAGAAGAAAAAAACAAGAAAAAAGAAGTAACAAAAGAAAATGTTGATTATTACACATATAATTGCCAAAGTTGTGGAGCAGAAATCATCGCTGATAATGAAACTGCAGCAACATTTTGTGTTTATTGTGGAAATACAACAATTTTAAGAAATAAATTAGATGGTGATTTTAAACCAGATTATGTTATACCATTTAAGACTGAAAAGAAAGAAGCTGAAGAGGCCTTTAAATCACTTTCTAAAGGACGAATGTTTGTTCCAAAGGATTTTACTAAACAAGAAAATATTGAAAAGATAAGAGGTATTTATATACCATTCTGGCTATATGATTTTGATGCCTTTGGTGATATCTCAGGAACCGCTACTAAAATGCAATCATGGACAACAGGAAATACCCAATATACTAAGACTGATTATTATAATGTTGAAAGAGCAGCAAGTATGAGTTTTAGTAAAGTACCGGTTGATGGATCAACAAGATTTGATAATGATATTATGGATACTATTCAACCATATAATTACAACGAATTACAAAAATATAATCATGCTTATCTATCAGGCTTTTACGCAGAACGATATGATCAAGACAAAGATGAATTACAAAACATTTCAGAAGGACGCGTAAAAAAATCAGTTGAAATGGAACTTGAAAATGATATTAAAGGTTATGCAACGAAAAATATTAAACAAAAAAATATTAATTCGAAGTTAACAAATGTTAAATACGCTCTACTTCCAGTATGGATGGTAAATGTTAAATATAAAGATAAACAATATTTATTTGCAATGAATGGACAAAATGGTAAATTTATAGGAGATATTCCATTAGATAAAACAAAAGTAACCATTTATACTATTTTATGTTTTGTTATTATTGCATTAATTGTATTAGGAATAAGTTACCTAATATTTAAGTTATAGGAGGACACATGAAAAAGATATTATATTGTTTATTAACACTACTCCTATTCTTCTCTTTTAATGTTAATGCAAGTACTAAAACATATGAAAGAACTGAAGAAAATAATTATGGAGTAAAAAAAGAAACGGATTATCATGATAGATTAAATTCAATCATGAAAACAAAATATGTTGATGCATCAGAAAAAATATATGACTTCTCTGATATCTTAACAGAAAGTGAAGAACAAGAATTAAAACTTTTAATTGATGCATACTATAAGAAAACAGGATTTGATTTAGTAATTGTTACAGATAATTTACCATACACAGATGATAGTGAAAATGAAGCATATGCGGATGACTTCTATGATTATAATGATTTTGGACTTGATACCAAACATTATGATGGTGTTATTCTATTTAGAAACACATATGAAGCCAATCCATATTACACGATGGAATTAACAGGAAATGCCCAACTTTATTACACTCCAAAAATCGATGATATATTAGATACAATTTATGATGAAATAAAGGGAAAACAATATTTAAATGGATTTAAACATTTTATAAGCTTACTAGATAGTTTTTATGAAAGTGGAATTCCAAGTGAAATGGAAGGATATACATTAGACGATAAAGGACACTTAGTTCCACCACCTAAAGAACCTGAAGAATATAAAGCTCCAACTATATTAATGCTTATATCAGCAGTAATTGGTACATCAATCTTTACTGGCGTAAACGTAAATAAAAACAAAATGGTTAAACACGCATATGAAGCTAATACTTTTATTGATCAAAACACCATTAATTACACTAAGAGAACTGATACTTTTATCAATAGTGTTGTTACTCATCATACAATAAGTTCAGATTCTGGTGGATCAGGAGGAGGATTTAGTTCTCATTCTGGATCATCTGGATTCGGACATACAGGAGGAGGAAGACATGGTTAAAAAACCATGTCTTTTTTACATATATATTTACTATAAACTATCTTTTATGATATAATCTATTTGTTGCTCGAGTGGCGGAACTGGTAGACGCGCACGACTCAAAATCGTGTGGCTTTTAGTCATGTGGGTTCGATTCCCACCCCGAGCACCATATGAAATTAAGTCGATTTAATCGACTTTTTTTATTTTTTATTAAAATATTACATAATATATTAAATCGAGAAACTAAAAGATTTATAATTATTCATCTCGATTTAATATAAATGGCTATATATCAAGTAATAAATTAATAAAAAGACTCAAACAATTAAGTTTGAGTCTTTTATAATCTCATTTGATTATCTCTTTCTAAAGGAACAATCGTTTTC